>Ga0136642_1000117_pt1 | contig 47560 bp, 44 predicted proteins | sample LowCatLa1302831Y_FD_115313 | JGI IMG/M metagenome (GOLD analysis project Ga0136642, IMG submission 115313) | Freshwater microbial communities from Lower Cathedral Lake, Yosemite National Park, California, USA - 13028-31Y | ecosystem: Environmental > Aquatic > Freshwater > Lake ... | reverse complement strand
TGGAAACCTGCCACTGCTGAGAGGGGGCGGGGGTGCCACTGGCGGTGGAGCTCATGGTGACAAAAGTCCAGGGCGCCACCGTGACCGATGCGGGGTTCGTCAGAACCACTGGCGCGGTGGCGGAGTTGGTATTTCGGTGCGTAGCGGGACCAGTTGCGGCCGCGGCAACATCGGTGGTCGCACCGAGTATGGCGAGTGCGAGAAGGGGACTAGCCAGCCAGAATCGCTTCATAGTTTGTCTCCTTTGTCGTTGTATGAATTCACTTATAAGAATAATGGCACTAACGCTAAATTTTGCTGTCGGAATTACTGAGGAACTTCTAAGATTTCTCGGCCAGTGACGGGCAGCCCCGCTCAAGAACTTAGTTGCGGGTACCCCAGGAGTTGGAAGCGGCTGTCTACACTCGAAATTATGGAAAACTCCCACCTACTCGTGACCGAAGCCGAGGGTTTGCTCCCGGAGACGATTCGCTTTCGCCGTGACCTGCACCAGCACCCCGAGTTGGGCCTCGCTCTGCCTCGCACCCAAGAGAAAATTGTTGAAGCTTTAGCGGGCTTGGGTTTGACCATATCTCTGGGGAAGTCGCTGAGTTCGGTGACGGCAATTCTCGACACCCATCGCCCCGGCCCCACGGTGCTGCTTCGCGCCGACATGGATGCCCTGCCCATGGACGAAGACACCGACCTTGACTTCAAGAGCAGCGTGCCCGGAGCTATGCACGGCTGCGGTCACGACACCCACGTTGCAATGCTGGTGTCGGCGGCAAAACTGCTCGTGGACCACCAGTCGGAACTTAGGGGGCGAGTCATCTTCATGTTCCAGCCCGGGGAAGAGGGTCACGGCGGAGCGGCTCTGATGATTGAAGAAGGACTTCTGACATCGGGTGACGGCGTGGACTTGGCCTTTGCTATACACGCGACGCCCACCGCCCCAGCGGGCATGATTGCGACCCGCGGGGGAACCATCATGGCATCGTCGGATGAGTTCACGATCAATATTGTCGGTCGAGGTGGTCACGCCTCGAGTCCCCACACTGCTCTGGACCCTATTCCTATCGCCTGTGAAATTGTCCTGGCTGCGCAGTCCATGGTGACGCGCAAGATCAACGCCTTCGATCCGGCGATTTTGACGGTGGCCCACCTGGTCGCCGGCACCACGAGCAACGTGATTCCGGAAGTAGCCCTGGTCCACGGCACCTTGCGGGCAGTTTCGGCTCGCACGCGGGAACTGGTGCGTGAAGAGCTGAAGAAATTGGCCTCCGGTATCGCGGTTGCGCACGGAGCAACCGCCGAAGTTGTGGTCCGCTTGGGCTACCCCGTCACGGTGAACGACGCCTCTGTTGCGACCTGGGCCCGCGAGATCGTTGATGGTCTTTTGGGTGAGGGCTTCGCCATCGAGATGCCGACGCCGGTCATGGGCGCCGAGGATTTTAGTTACGTGCTCGAGCAGGTGCCCGGAGCCTTGGTTTTCTTGGGCATGTGTCCCGAGGGAGTGAACTTCTTTGAAGCTGCGCCCAACCACTCGAATCGCATGGTACTCAATGAGTCCGCCATGGCCGCGGGCGTGGCTCTTTACGCTGCGGTGCCACTCGCGAAGAGCGCGGAGTTCGCAGCGGTCTAGTTTGTGGGCGTGAAGATGAGGCAGCCGTCGTCGAGATTGGCAGAGGGGAAGAGTTCTCTTTCTTCCCAGTAGTCCTGACTATGACGCCACTCGGCCACGTCGCCGCACTTGGGCATGAGGTGCATAGAGCGTCGCAAATAGCCGGGGTTGAAGTCGTCACCCTTCACCCAGTCGGACAACTCCATGTCTTCATCACAGCTCCGCAGCTGTGGGGTTACGCTCGTGACGCCGAGCTCGTCCATGTGGGTGAAGAGTCGGCAGAGAAATTTACTGACGAGGTCGGCGCGCAGGGTCCAGCTGGCACGAAAGTACCCAAAGACCCACGCGAGGTTCGGTACCCCGGTAAACATCATGCCGCGGTAGGTCACGGTCTCGGCGAAGTCCACCAGTACTTCGTCGACGCGAAAAGTGATATCACCGAGAACGCTTAAATCAAAGCCCGTCGCAGTGACGATGATGTCCGCCGCTACTTGTTCGCCAGAAGTCATCGTGAGACCAGCCGATGTGAAACTTTGGATGTCGCCGGTCACGACCGACGCCTGACCGTCCCGGATACCACGAAAGAGGTCGCCATCGGGTACTTTGGCGAGTCGTTGACGCCAGGGCATGTAGCGAGGGGTGAAGTGGGTGGCGACGTCGTAGTCCTCTGGTAGCAGTTCGGTCACCATGCGCAGTAGCTCGCCGCGTACGAGTTCGGGTTCGCTGAACGACAGGGCCGTCAGATTCTTTTGGTCCAACAGAATTTTCTTTCGAACGATTTCGTGCACCCATTCGTCGGGGATGTCCAGCTCACGCAACATGTCGGCGACTTCGTTGCTGTTGGGACTGGGGTAAAAGTAGGTAGGAGAACGCTGCACCATAGTGACGTGCGCGCAGGAGCCGGCAATCGCCGGGACCAGAGTGGCGGCCGTGGCACCGGAGCCGATTACGGCAACTTTCTTACCCGCGAGGTCGAGATCAGCGGGCCACCTCTGGGGGTGAATTACCGGGCCGACGAAATTCTCCATGCCCGGCCACTCGGGGGTGTAACCCGAACTGTGTCGGTAGTAGCCCTGACACATCCAGAGAAAAGAAGTTGTAAAGACCACGGCTTCCCCCGTGTCGGTACGTTGTCCGCGCAAGGTCCAGCGTGCATCCTCGCTCGACCAATCAGCGTCGGTGATCTGGTGTTGGTAGCGGATGTGTTCATGGAGTTGATTTTCCTCAATGACCTCACCCATGTAGTTCAGGATTTCTGCCGCGCTCGCAATGGGCGCCCCGCGCCAGGCCTTGAACTCGAAGCCGAAGGTGTAGAGGTCGCTGTCCGAGCGAATACCGGGGTAGGTGTGGGTGAGCCAGGTCCCGCCAAAACTTTCGAGAGCTTCCAAGATGAGGAAACTGGACTCTGGTCGTTGGTGCTGCAGGTGGTACGCCGCGTCAATGCCCGAGATACCGGCGCCGATAATCAGTACGTCGAAGTGCTGGGTGCCGTTTTCAGTATTCGTGCGCATACCGACTTCCTTACGTAGTGGCTATTGAATATGTTTATCAGGCGACCAGACCCGAGAAACCACGACCTCTCGGGATTTTTCCGGGCCCCCACTACTGGGCGGCGAGTGAAGCACGGAATTCACCCTGGCGAATGGCTGCGCGCGTCGCCTCCGAAGGCTCGTCGAGCCGCTCCAGGTGTACCGCATGTATGGCGGCGGTGCAGGCGAAACTATGCGGATAATGCCCAACCGGGGAACCGGTGTCGACGCCCACATCGAAGGTTTCGCCACTCATGGAAAACACCAGTGGCACGGTCTGGTCAATGCGGGCGTCGCCGACTTCATCGTCGTCCACGAGGAGCACCAGGTTGCCCCCCACTCCAAAGCCGCCGTCGTAGGCAAATTCCACGCTCAGCGTGTGCGTTCCCGCGCTGAGGGCTGTGGGGCCCTGTACGACGGTGTGGACGTGTCCGAAGAGGTTGTAGTGATAGGTGGGCAGTCCCTCGGGTGAGAGGTAGAGCGACCAGCCAGCCATATTGCCGCCCTGACAAGCGATAACTCCGTGGGCTCCACCTTCAGGAATGGTTACTCGTGCCGTAATGCGGTACGAGCAGTTCTTGAGATTGAGCACCGAACTCTCGGGCATGCGCACGTGGGCGGTGGTGTAGGTCATCTCGTGGCGTAGCCCGAGTGACGAGGGGACTGAAAATTCTCCGTGACGCGGTGAGGCGGGGTCCCGTAGTGGATAGACACCGTAGGTCTGGGCGTGTTGGTGGAAGAGATCTTGCAGTTCGCTAAGTTTCTCGGGGAACTCCGCGGACAAATCGCGTGACTGCGAAAAGTCGTTGGTGATGTCGTAGAGCTCCCAGCGTTCCTGCTCACCGTCAAAGGGGTAGCCGGCGAGGCGAATCCAGGGCAGGCGTCCGTGGAAGCACGAGGCCATCCAGCCCTGGTGGTAGATCGCTCGATTCCCGAGAATCTCGAAGTACTGCGTCGGGTGGGTTGTCGGCGCACTCGCGTTATCCAGGGTGTAGAGCATGGAGGAACCGTGGAACTCCATCTGCTCGATACCGTTGAAGTGGGTGGGTGGTGAAATGCCCGCGGCTTCGTAAATAGTCGGGGTGATATCGGTGACGTGATGGAACTGGGAGCGAATCTTTCCGCCTTCGGCGAGGCGCGCCGGCCAGGCGATCGACATGGCGTTCCTCGTGCCCCCGAAGTGTGAGGCCACCTGTTTCATCCACTGAAAGGGTGCGTCGAGGGCCCAGGCCCAGCCGACGTTGAAGTGATTTTCGCAGCGCTGCGTGCCGAAGTCGTCCATGTGTTCGAGTAACCACTCGGGGTCTTCGGGAACACCGTTTTGAAACGACGGGGCCGACCACGCTCCGTGGACCGTACCTTCGGCGGAGGCGCCGTTGTCACCGGTGATGTAGATGACGAGAGTGTTGTCAGCGATGTCGAGATCGCTCAGGCTGGTGATGACGCGCTGAATCTGAGCGTCGGTGTGGGCGAGAAAACCAGCGAAGACTTCCATGAGTCGTGACGCGACTGGCCGGTAACGCTCGGGGTAGTCCTCCCAGGCGGGAATCTCCGCTGGGCGCACTGTATTGGCGGTGCCCGGCGGAATGATGCCGAGCTCGAGCTGTCGCTGGAAGATTTGGTCGCGCAGGACGTCCCAGCCAGAGTCGAACTGGCCCTTGAACTTGTCACTCCACTCCGGGGCGACGTGGTGGGGTGCGTGCACCGCGGGCGTGGAGAAGAAGCAGAAGAAGGGCTTGTCGGGTGCGGAGGCCTTCTGGCGCTGGATCCAGGAGATGGCCTGATCGGCGAGGTCCTCGGTGAGGTGGTAGTCCTCGCGACCCACGTAGGGGGTCACCGGTGTGGTCTGGTCGTAGACCGGTGGTTCGTACTGGGACGCTTCGGCCCCGATGATGCCGTAGAAGCGGTCAAAACCGAGGCCGGTGGGCCAACGGTCGAAGGGTCCAGCCGGACTCTGCTCCCAGGATGGTGTCAGGTGCCACTTGCCGAAGCAACTCGTGGCGTAGCCCGACGCCGACAGGACTTGGGCTACGGTCGCTGCCTCCGGAGGGATGGCGCTGTCGTAGCCTGGAAACGAGTTGGCAATTTCGGTGATGCCACCCATGTGCACGGAGTGGTGATTGCGACCCGTTAATAGGGCGGCTCGCGTCGGTGAGCACAGGGCGGTCGTATGAAATTGGTTGTAGGTAACCCCCCGCGCGGCGACGTCGTCGAGTCCCGGCGTTGGCACCGGTCCGCCGACCGTGGCGAAGGAGCCGAAACCTACGTCGTCGAGTAAAATCAGCAGCACATTCGGCGTTCCCTCGGGCGCTTCGCGTTTGGTCAATTGCCGAGCGGTGGCGTCGGAAATGAGGCGAGTTATGTCACCGGTGAAGCTCGGGGTCCCGTGGGGAAGGTTGGTGGGCTCACTCATGCGAGCAGACCCGGAACCTCAAATCCGGCCAGGGCGAGACGAACCTTCGACTCGTCGCCACGCACGCTGAGATCCCCGGACGCGAGGGCTTCGCTCCAGGTCATGGCTCCACCAAGGATTTTGGCCCAGATCGCCAGAGTAGTGACGACCGTGGCATCCGCTGTGCCGTCCCGGCGAATAGCCGCAATGGAGTTGCGAATGTGCAGTCCCGAGGCCAGGACGCCGTCGAATTCGAAGGTCACGTAGAAATCAATCCCGGTGATTTTGCTGGGATCGAGCATGACGCGTAAGAGGTCGACGAAGGTGGACGGCGGCGAGAGCAAGACCGCAAACTCCGCGATGCGTTGCCTGTAGAAGCCCTTGAAATTCAGGGAACCATCGAGGGATCGAGCCCGCGTCAGACACCAGTTACGAATGTTGGCCGCGGGAGTTCGCGCCGCGACCTGTCGCAAGGCGGTGGCGAGCAGTAGTCGATCGGTGTCGTCGGCCTCGGGGGATCGAGTCAACCAACTCCCGAGTTCGAGGGCCCATCTGAGATCATCGTTAGCGATTGCCTCGCGGCACTGCTCACGAACGGCGCTACGCCCACCAAAACCCTGAATCAGACGAGACGAGCGTTCCGGGGTCGGGAGGGGAAAGAGATTCGCCTCGTCGCCATCGAAGAAGCCAAAGAGCCCCATCTGAATTTGACGCAGGTGGTGCTCGGCCACGCCGTACATCTCCGAGGTGAGGTAGTCCGAGTCGTAGGCATCCGGCAAAGTCACGGCGAGCCCTACTTCAGTATTTGTCAGTCCGGCATTTGAGGCACGAACCGCTTGGTCCCAGAGGTACTGGATGGAGTCGCGATACACGGTGACGCGGCGCAGAATATCCGCCTGGCCGGTGATCGGTGGGCCGTGAGCACCAATGAGATATTCCGGGGCGAGGCCCAAGATGTGGTCAACACCCTTGAGTAGAACTCGAGGATCGCGGTACTCCTCACCACGGATGGCGAAAATATTAAAGAGGACGGGCCATACGACATTGTTGACGCAGAGTTGTAGTTCGGGGAACCAGTACGTCACCGAGTCGTCGGCGTCCGAAGGCGCCGGCGTTACCTCCACTCGGAGGCCCGCTATCGAAAGTACGACGGGGCTATCGCCAAATGTCCGGTTGGGAGCGATGTATCCGGGGGTGAACGGGGCGTGATCCTCACCACGGAAAAATGGTCCCAGCCCCACGTTGACGAGACCATCGGGCCCATCGGAGGGAAGGAACATCCCGAATTGCTCGATTACGCCACGGGCGTAGGTCGGGCCAATTTCTGTCGTGGCACGAGCAAGGTTGCCATCAATTCTCTCGTGACCCCAGATGGGTAGCTCGCGATCCCCGATTTCTTCCAAAATGGCCTTGGTGCCCGCGACGTAGTGAAAGTGGGTGTAGAGCGAAGCGACGATGGGCTTATCGCTGTGCTTGCGTAATTCGCGCAAGGCCTCGCGCATTTCTTCCACCGACTCTCCGGAGTCGATGGTAATAATGCCTTCCGGGGCCTCGATGAAGCTTTGATTTGAGAGCCCGTTGCCTACGAAGTTCCACACCCCGGGTCGCACTTCGTAGAAGGTTTTGGCTACGAGCGCGGACTGGCCGACGTGATCGCGGTGAGCGACTTGCCCCCCCGGGAGGGTGACGGTGGCGTCGCCGTTGGGTTCAAAGCTGCGGGCTCGTAGAGAAGTCATGGGCACAGCGTAGAGCAGGGGAGGGCCGTAGTGATGCCCCACTAAATCCTCTTGATTTTGGCGAGCTGGCTGGTGCTGAGGCACGGGGTCCGTGATTCGCAATTCCCCCGCCATTGACCTATACCTATGGGTATGACCACTGACCACGACCACGCAACGTCAGCACCCCACTCTCGGCACTTTCGAGCTTGGATTATCGCTGGAGTGGTGCTGATTTTACTGGCGACGACGTTCGGCTTTGTTCTCGGTCGTAGCAGCGACACGTCGGCTACTCGCGGGGTAGCCGTCGAGCTCGCAGTTCGAGCCTCCCTGCCTTCGATTCCGTCCGATCTCTATCAGGTCCACGTGACCAGCCCAGACTCGCTCAAGGACTGGGCGCTCTTTCGTGAGACGGCTACGACCAAGGGCTTGGCCCTCTTCCAGAACACCTACGGTTTGGCTCACCGTCACGCGGGGAAGTGGATCCTCGTCGTCTGGGGCACTGGTCTCGTGGCATGTAGTCCACAGCCAGGTAACGGTGGCGTAATGGTTACCAATGAGGTCCGCACAGTCTTTCACCTGCCCTGCCCGTAGACCATCGTTGGCGCCGTTCTGGGAGCAACTCGCTCCCAACTTCGCCCACGCCGCCCGCACTCCAGGCATCACCCGTATTCGGGTGAATGTACCCCCTCTGAAGCGAAATAGCCGAGAAAATATAGGAATGTTTGAATACCTGACTTAATCAGTTAGAATTATAGATAATTATTTTTTGGAGATTACGAACGTATGACAATCGATGCCACAACTACGAGTCCCGTTGAAGCTTTCAAGGCGGCCAGTGACTTCTTACGCGGATCTATTGCGGAGGAACTGGGTAACGATCGCGCCAACGTCACCGACGAGACCGAGCAACTCTTGAAATTCCACGGCATCTACGCAGGTGACAATCGTGACCTGCGCCGTGAGCGGGCCCAGGCGAAGGAGGAGTTGGACTACATCTTCATGATCAGAGTTGTGGTGCCCGGTGGTCGCATCAGTGCTCAGCAATGGTTGGCTCTAGATGTCGTAGCCGACGAAGTAGCCGACGGAAGCCTTCGCCTCACCACTCGCGAGGCAATCCAGTTTCACGGTGTCGTAAAGAACGGACTCCGCCCCTTGGCCCGCCGCCTCGACGAAGTGTGGATGTCCTCCTTTGGTGGTTGTGGCGACGTTGTTCGCAACGTCGTTATGTGTCCCGATCTACAACTCGGCGATCACGACCACGGCACCCTCATCACGGCGGATGCGCTGTCGGCGGCCTTTCGACCATCGACCTCCGCCCACTGGGAAATTTTCGTTAACGGGCAAGTCGCTGCATCGAAGGAGTCCTTTAGCGAGCAGTCGTTTTACGGTGATTCGTACCTGCCTCGTAAGTTCAAAATTGCCATTGCGCATCCGAACGAAAACTGCGTTGACGTGTTCGCCCAAGACCTCGGTCTTATTCCCGCGACGGACCACGAGGGCCGAGAGGGCTTCAGCATGGTGGTGGGGGGAGGCTTCGGTCGTAGCTACGCGAATCCCGACACCTTTGCTCGGCTGGCTGATGTCTTGGCCTTCGTGACGCACGAAGAAGTGGTTGAAACCATCGCCGTGGTGGTGGCCACTTACCGCGACCTCGGTAATCGCTCCAACCGTAAGCGCGCGCGCATGAAGTACATCATCGCGGACCATGGTCTGGCGGCCTTTCGCGCTGAAGTCGAAAAGCGTTTGGGTCGAAGCCTGCGTGAACCAGTGGCTCTGCCGGAGAACTTCGCAGCGCACGATCACCTGGGTTGGCGTCAGCGCACCGACGGTACGTGGGACCTTGGTGTCCGCGTGTCGGCGGGTCGGGTGAAAGATGACGGCGCGCTGCGACTGCGTACGGCGCTACGAACAATTGCATCGAGTCTGGATGTCACCTTCTACGCCACGGCCCAGCAGGACCTGATCATTGCGGGGGTGTCGGACACCGAGCGCCCCTTCGTGGAACAACTCCTCGTGAGCCACGGCGTGAAGTCGGTTGAGCAATTGGGACTCGTCGAGCGCACTGCGCTGGCCTGCCCAGCGCTGCCCACTTGCAGCCAGGCGCTGGCTGAATCCGAGCGTCGTCTCCCCGAGCTGGTTGACGCTATTGAGGGCGTGCTGGCTGGCGCTGGTGTTCGACGACCGCTACAACTCCGCGTGACGGGTTGTCCGAATGGCTGTGCTCGACCCGCGGTCGCCGAAGTGGGGATCGTGGGGCGCACCAAGTCCACCTACGACGTCTTCGTGGGTGGCGGCCCCCGGGGTGACCGGCTGGCACGGGTGCTCAAAGAAAAGGTGCCCTTCGCTGAAATTTCGGCCACCCTCGCCCCCTTGGTGGAGCGTTGGCGTGACGAGGGTATTGACGACGAAGCCTTTGGTGACTTCGTAACTCGGGCGGGTATTGCGTGAGCGTGATTCTGGTGGGGGCCGGCCCCGGTGACGCCGACCTCTTGACGCTGCGCGCCGCTCGACACATCGCCTCGGCGCAGGTCGTTGTCGTAGATCGTCTCGTTGACCCATCGGTGCATGATCTAATTCCTCTCAGCGCTGTTGTTCACTACGTCGGCAAGACGCCGGGCGAGTCGCACTCGCAGGCCTCCATCAACGAGTTGCTCGTACGTCTTGGTCAATCCGGCCAACGCGTCGTTCGTATCAAGGGTGGTGACCCCTTCTTATTCGGTCGCGGTGGTGAAGAGTTGATTGCCCTGCACGAAGCGGGCGTCGCGTGTGACGTGGTGCCGGGTATTTCTTCCGCCCTGGCCGGCCCACTGGCCGCGGGGATTCCCGTCACTCACCGAGGGGTGTCGCGGGGTGTTCTCGTAGTGACCGGTCACGTCGCGGACGGCGAGTTCCCCTCATTACGGGACATGGCTCACCCGGACATAAGCATCGTGGTCCTGATGGGAATTGCTCATCGGGCGCAAATTAGTCGTGAATTGGTATCTGGCGGCCTCAGTCCTGAAACCCCCGTCGCCGTGGTGGAGCGGGCCTGGACGAGTAGTCAGCGCAGCGTTCGGGGGCAACTCGACGGCTTGGCGGTCATGGAGGTCGTGTCACCCGCCGTTATCGTGATTGGACCAGTGGCCGCGATGTCGCTACGCGAGATATCGGCCCAATTAGCCGTGGCTATCTAAAGGTGCTGCCGCTCGCCTTTAAGTGTGAGAATAAGCGCATCCTGGTGCTCGGAGCGGGAGACGTGGCGGCGCAAAAGATTCGCGTACTGCGTGACGCCGGCGCCGTCATCGAGGTGATCACGAAAGATGTCCTCGTGGCCATTCCCGAGGGTGTAACTGTCCAGAATCGCGCGTATCAGGAAGGTGATCTCACCGGATATCACCTAGTTATCTCGGCCATAGGGGTGCCGGAAATAAACGACCTCATTGTTCGTGAAGCACGCGCGGCGGGAATTTGGCTCAACGTGGTCGACGACCCGGGTCGTTCAGATTTCTACTTTACGGCGGTCCACCGTGAGGGTGACGTGATGATATCGGTCTCTTCCCAGGGCAGCGCGCCCGCCGTTGCCCAAGTGGTGCGGGAGGTCGTCGTCGCCGCTCTACCCAAGGGCTTGGCGTTGGTTGCCAAAGAGATTAGAGCCGAACGAGACGCCCTGCACGAAGCGGGCGAGACCTCCGAGGGCCGTGCGTGGAAGCCGCGAATCTTGGAACTCCTCGACCAGTACTCTGAGGACTTATCAACGACTGGAGCCCCATGACCTACGACCCCACTATCGACCAACGGCTCGATCCGCGGATTAAGACACTCTTAAGCCTGATGCCGAGTATGGCCATTCCGTCCTATGCCACGTACGAGGAAATGGTGGCGGCGGCTCGTGCCCCCGAGGCGCTGCTCGCGGCTGAACGGCGTAGGAGTTTCATGACCGTGTGCAACACCAACGAAATCGCCCCGAGTGATGGACTACGCGAGAGCCACGAGACGCTCGTCTCTGATCCCGATGGCAACACCATCGCTCTTCAGATTTTTCGGCCCGATTCCGACGAGCAACTGCCGTGCGTGTATTACATCCACGGCGGCGCCATGTCGGCTCTTTCTAGCTACGACGGTAACTACGTGGCCTGGGGGAAGATTCTTGCCGCCCAGGGTGTGTGCGTCGTTTTGGTGGAATTTAGAAATTCCGTCGAAGCCAATGCCCTGACTGAGGTCGCGCCCTTCCCGGCGGGTCTCAACGACTGCGTTTCTGGTCTGAAGTGGGTGCACGAACACGCTGAGCATCTCAATATCAATCCATCTCGCATTGTGGTCGCTGGTGAGAGTGGCGGCGGAAACCTCACTCTGGCCACTGGTCTGCGCCTAAAGCGTGAGGGGTCGCTGGGTTTAGTCGCGGGCCTCTACGCCTTCTGCCCGTACATCGCGGGTTCGTGGCCCCAGCCGGAGCTACCCAGCTCGACGGAGAACAACGGAATCTTGCTGGATCTCCACGGCAGCGCTCCAGCCATGGCCTACGGCCAGGCGGCCTTCGACGACAAGAACGCCGAAGCCTGGCCACTCTTCGCGACGGCCAGGGATCTTGAGGGTTTCCCACCGGTCGTTATTTCCGTTAACGAGTGCGACCCCCTGCGCGATGAAGGAATCGCCTTCTATCGGAGGCTGCTCTCGGCTGGCGTGCCCGCGCGAGCACGCACGGTCCTGGGCACTATGCACGGAACGGAACTCTTTCCCATCCTGTGTCCAGAAATTACTGCTGATGCGGCCGCTCACTTGGCGGCCTTCGCTCGAGGCTAGCTAGAGCGCTTCGACGACGCAGGCGGTGCCGTAGGCCAGGATCTCCTGGTAGGTACCTTGCAGCTCGTTGGAGTCAAAGCGCATGGCGAGGACCGCATTGGCCCCCATGGCCTTGGCGGCTTCAGCGAGTCGAGCGAGGGCTTCGTCGCGCGTCTCAGCCAGCTGTTTCGTCAGGCCCTTGAGTTCGCCACCACCGAGAGCCTTAAAGCTCGCGCCAATCTGGGCTCCAATGTGGCGCGTGCGCACGGTGAGTCCATTGACTTCGCCAATCACCTTGGTGATCTTGTAGCCGGGCAGGTCGTTCGTTGTCACGATGATCATAAATACCTCCAGTAGTACTCTCGTCCCAATCTAGGTCTGTGGTGTATTGGGTGCGTGGCTCTTCTTCGACGCTCAGTGCTAATCGGACTACTGGTTGCTTTCTGCTTCGTGGTGGGCAGCAACCATGGCGTCGAGGTCGCGAGTATTTCTCCGGCACCCTGCACCGCGTCGGCGATTTCCTCGGCATACAACAGCGCGAACCAGGTGCCCGCTGGCGTTCACGCCCTACGGGTGCAGTCCATGGGTTGCGTCGGGGGCTGGGCCTGGGTTGTGGCCAACGTGGGGGCGATCTCGAGCACGTCCTACGACGTAACGATGGTCTGGGAGTACAACCACCTCGTGGGCCACTGGGTTCCCCTCGACCGCTTGCTGTGGTGCAAGCCCGGACTGCTGGCGAACGAGGTCTATCGAATGGGTTGTTTTTCCAACTAGAGCTGTTCGCCACCAATGATGTCGGGTACGGCAAAACCCTGAGCTTCGCAGAGAGCTCGATAGATCGTGGCAATGAAGGTCGCGTCCCAGACGGAGGTCACCGAACCGTTCTCGTCGAGGTTCTCGTTCCGCCCGAAGATGGCAAAAAACACGTCCGTGATTTCGGTGTTCTCGGCCGGCACGTGCAGGGTGTGGGTGGAGCCCGCCGGTTCGTAGAGATAACTTCCGGCGCGGTTCACTTCGGGGTATTCCAGGTAGTGCCAGGAACCACTCAGGGTGAGGGCGTAGACGTCACCGGTGTGGCGATGCGTCTGCACCTGATAGCCCGGCTGAAACCTCGTTCGCACGACCCAGAGCTCTTTGGCGAGGTCTATTTGGAGCAATTGCATCTCGCTGCCGTCTCCGATGTCAACGAAGGGCAGGTCGCTCTCAGCGCGGTGCAGGGCGGCGGGAATCTCAGGATGCACGGGAACTCTTTCGGGGTGGGCGGGGGAGGAAGGAACTGGTGACCGCGATGTACTCCTCGTAGCCCGCACGCGTGCGGGCGAGTTTGCGCTCAAGGAGGGGGACGCCGGATATTGAGGTGAGCAGACGCGTCATCAGTAGCGGTGAGAGCAGGGTGAAGACGCCCCATCCGCTGGCGAGGGCGACGATAAAAATTCCCCACCACACCACGGCGTCACCGAAGTAATTCGGGTGCCTCGTGTAGCGCCACAGACCACGGTTCATAGTGGTTCCGACGCTGGCGGGATTAGCGATAAAGCGACGTAGTTGCTCGTCGCCGGTTGCTTCAAAACTGAGCCCCAGCAGGATGAGCAGGGCCCCCACGAGCGTGACCGCGGGCTGTAGGGCCGGGGCGAAGGCAATCCACTGCAGAGGCAGGGAGACGAACCACATGAGACCGGCCTGGAGAAAATAAATTCTCTGCAGGGCGTAGAGGTTTTCGTTGCGACCGCGAGCCCCCTTCATGATGTAGACGTAACGAGGATCTTCCCCGTGACCACGTTGACGTAGGGCTAAGTGAATCGAGAGTCGTAGCGCCCACGCGCCCACCAGCACGAGGACGATCTGGTGCAAGGTGGCGCCGTGCGGGGAGACGTTCCACCACGCAGTGGTAGCTCCGTGGCTCCAGCTACGACTGACGAGGAGGCTCTCTAAGAAAACGACGAGAAATCCCGAACCCCAAAAAACGTCAATGATGGCGTGACGCTGCACCACCTTGGAGGTCGCGAATGCCACCCCGAGCCACAGGGTGGCGGTGAGGAGGGCCAGGGGGAGATTGAGAAAAAAGGCGTTGTAGTACACGACCTAGTTCTAGTGGAAAAGTACGAGCGCCCGCACGCGAACCGGTCCAGCACCTACGCTTCTTCGGTGCGCACTCGAGGACTCCTCTCACTGGCGTGGGTCTCTACGCTCGACCTCTTCGACCAGGCCACGGCCTTCGGGCGTTTGGCCTTCGTGCACGTGGTGATGATGGTGGGCGACACCCTCGTGACGGTGTCGCTGGCGGGTTCACTCTTTTTTTCCGTGAGTCCCACTGAAGCCAAGGGGAAAATTCTCGCCTACCTACTTCTCACCATCGCCCCCTTCGCGGTGGTTTCTCCCGTACTGGGCCCCCTGATTGACAGGTCCGCCAACGGTCGGCGGAGTTTGGTGGCCCTGTCGGCTCTCGTTCGTGTGGTGCTGTGCTGGTTCATGAGCCACCACCTAACGTCCTGGCTGCTCTTTCCCGAAGCCTTCGTCCTGCTGATTTCATCCAAGCTCTACGTCGTAACGAGGGGGACGCTGGTTCCCGAAATGGCGCGTACCGATCAACTCAGTCAACACCCCGCGCAGATGGACGACGCCGGATGGCCAACCTTGGACCAGATGAACGAAACGGGCTTCGCTGGATTCAATGCTCAGCTAACCCTGCTCGGCGCCGTGGCCGGACTGCTCGCGGGCCTGGTGGGGGTGGGAATTTTGAAGTCGCTCGGCGCCCCTTACGTTTTATGGGTGGCTGCGCTGGTCTTCGCTGTGGGAGTCGTGGCGGGATTTCGGCTCAAGCGTCCGGTACGGGTGGCGTCGTTGCCGGCGCGCTCCGCGGGGGACTCTCTCGATCGAGATATTCACACTCTGCGGCCCGCTGGGGACGTTGAGGTGTCCTGGGGCCTCTCGGCCTCGGCGTTAATTCGCTTTACCGTGGGCTTCACCACCTTTCTGCTGGCCTTCGGCCTGCGTCGCGAACACGCGGCGCTGGGGTGGTTCGGAGTGGCCCTCGTGGCCTCGGGTATCGGCGCTCTCACTGGTCTCGGCGTGGCGACGCGCGTTCGAAACCGCTGGCGCGAATCCACCATGCTCACCCTCGCCCTGCTAGGGATAGCCCTCGGGGCCGGTGTTGCCTCACGATGGCCGACGGTGGTTGCCCAAGTCCTTCTCGCGGGATGGCTGGGCGCCATGGCCTCCATGGCGGCGCCCAGCTTTGACGCAATCACCCAGCGCCACGTTCCCGAAGGTACCCAGGGGCAGACTTTCGCGCGCTTCGCCGTTCGCCAGCAACTCCTCTGGGTTCTTGGTGCAACAATTCCCGTCGCCGTTGCTTTGAACTTCGCAACGGGCGACGGGATTGTGGCGATTCTGGCCGGCGGAGCCGGTCTTATCTATGGCGTGGGACGCCGCTTCGCGGTTCGTTAAGCGAGTCGCTGCTCGAGGGCATCCACCTGGGCGTGCAGCGCCGCGGGCAGGTGCTCAGCGAAGGTGGCGAAGTGCTCGCGAATACTCGGCACCTCACGACGCCACTCGTCGTTGTTCACCGTCAAGAGTTCAGCGAGATCAGCGTCGGAGACCGAGAGACCCTCGACGTTGATGGCGCTGGCCGTCGGGACGTAGCCAATGGCGGTGGTGACGGCTTCGCCGCGACCAGCGGCCCGCTCGAAGACCCACTCCAAAACGCGGCTGTTCTCGCCGTATCCCGGCCAGAGCCAGCGACCATCGTCACCCTTGCGGAACCAGTTCACGTAGAAGATTTTTGGCAGAGTTTCCGGATTGGCAACCGCGCCCATCTTCAACCAGTGACCGAAGTAGTCGGCCATGTTATAGCCACAGAAGGGCAACATGGCAAAGGGGTCACGACGCAGGTTGCCGACCGCACCGGCAGCAGCAGCAGTTGTTTCCGAGGCCATGGTGGACCCGAGGAACACGCCGTGCTCCCAGTCGAAGGACTGAAAGACGAGGGGAATCACGCTGGCGCGCCGCCCACCGAAGAGAATGGCGTCAATGGGCACGCCCGCTGGGTCCTCCCATTCGGAAGCGATGGCGGGGTCCTGGGCTGCGGGCGCGGTGAAGCGAGCATTGGGGTGAGCAGCGGGGGTGCCGGACTCCGGCGTCCAGGGCTGGCCCTTCCAGTCGGTTAGCCCGGCGGGGGTGTCGCCCATTCCTTCCCACCAAATGTCGCCATCGGCCGTGAGCGCGGTGTTGGTAAACAGGGTGTTCGACTCGATGGAGTACATGGCGTTGGGGTTGGTTTCCATGTTGGTCCCGGGGGCGACTCCAAAAAAACCAGCCTCGGGGTTGATCGCGTAGAGACGACCTTCGGCGCCGGGCTTCATCCAGCAGATATCATCACCCACGGTCTCGACCTTCCAGCCGGGCAGGGACGGTATCAACATGGCGAGGTTGGTCTTACCGCAGGCCGAGGGGAATGCGCCGGTGATGAACTTTTCTTCGCCCGCCGGGTTGGTGAGCTTCAAAATCAACATGTGCTCGGCCAGCCAGTTGGCATCACGGGCCATCGTCGAAGCGATGCGCAGTGCGAAGCACTTCTTGCCCAGCAGCGCATTGCCGCCGTACCCGGAGCCGTAGGAAATGATTTCCTTGGTCTCAGGGAAGTGCACGATGTACTTATTCTCCGCGTCGCAGGGCCACTTGACATCAGATTGACCAGCGGCGAGGGGCATACCCACCGAGTGCAGGCAGGGCACGAAGGCGCCCTCGTCACCGAGCACGTTGAGGGCACCTTGACCCATGCGGGTCATGATGCGCATGGAGACGGCGACGTAGGCCGAGTCGGTGATCTCAACTCCGATGTGCGAGATGTCTGAGCCCAGCGGACCCATGGAGAAGGGGACGACGTACATCGTGCGTCCGGTCATGGAGCCACGGAACAAGTCACGCAGGACGCCGCGCATTTCTTCGGGGTCGCGCCAGTTGTTGGTCGGCCCGGCGTCGCGCTCGTTCTGCGAGCAGATGTAGGTGCGGTCTTCGACACGCGCGACGTCTCCCGGGTCGGAGGCGGCGTAGTACGAATTCGGGCGCTTGGCCTCCGAGAGCTTGGTGAAAGTTCCGTTGTCGACGAGAAGTTGACAAAGTTCGTCGTACTCTTCGGCACTGCCGTCGCACCAGTGGATACGATCGGGAGTGGTGAGTACTGCAACTTCGTTAACCCAATCGATCAACTTCTGGTTTGAGGTGGGTAGTGCCACAGTTGAATCCTCCATATTTTTGTCGCCGGGAAGCGACGTTGTTTCTGGCGAGCCAGGGCCGTGAACACTCCGAACGACCCACCCGTTTCAAAAAACGAACTCGTTCGGCGTGAAGATGCCGTCCTTGAGCGTATCGCCGCAATCGTGGGTCGGCGCAACGTGCCCCTCGGCGAGGTGCACGTGGGCGACGATGCGGCCGTTTTAGCGCCATTTGTAGGGGAAATGCTCGTCTCGACCGACGTGGCGGTTTTGGGCGTTCATCTCGATCCAGCCCTGTTCCCCTTGGAGGATCTCGGATTCAAAGCGGTGGCCTCGGCGGTCAGTGATCTGGCTGCCATGGGCGGACGGCCCCGCGCGGCGGTGGTTGCGGTGAGCTCACCTCCCGGAACGGACCTCGAAGAATTGCACCGGGGCATCGCGGACGCGGCGTCGTCGACGAACTGTCCCATCGTGGGCGGCGACTTGACGCGCTCTAAGGACGTGTCGGTTGCCGTGACGGTTCTTGGTGAAACGCCGGGACGAGGTTCGGTGCTGCGCAGCGGTGCTCGCGCCGGGGACACAATTTTGGTCACGCGCCCGCTGGGTAGGTCGGCCGCCGGACTGCGACGCCGCCGCGCCGGAGCCCCGCTGAGCGACCCCCTGGTCATCGCGCATCGACGACCCTGGCCCCGCATTCAAGAGGGTATTGCGGCACGTCACGCGGGGGCGCACGCCATGATGGATCTCTCCGACGGACTCGGTATTGATTTACACCGCCTGGCCGACGCCTCCGGAGTGGGATTTGTCCTCACGGAGATTCCGGTCGCGGAGGGAGCTAGTGAGCAGGAAGCCGTCTCGGGCGGCGAGGACTACGAGTTGGTGATCACAACCAGTGATCCGCAGCGCCTCCTGCGGGTTTTCGCCGAGCGTTCGCTCGAAACACCTATCGCCATCGGACTAGTTGTGCGTGACCCGGGGCTGCGGACGTGGCGTGGCGAAATATTCACCCGCGATGGCTGGCAGCACGAACTCTAGATTCGTCGCCCTGAGAGCCGGTGCGAAGTGCTCGGAATACTGGCGGTTCCCGTCTCGAGCAATGCGTCCTGGCGAGCGAGGGCGCTCAGGGTCACCAACGAGAGAGTTTCTCGCAGTGAGTCAGTGGCCGAGATCCAAGTGTCGTGCAGTGGACAGACCGATTCCCAACGACAGGGTCCCTCACCCAAGGCGCAACGTTCGGCCCGAAGTGGTCCCTCGGCCGCTTCGATGATGTCGAGCACGGTGATGTCATCGGGGGAACGAGTCAGTCGGTAACCCCCACTCTTGCCAGCGCGTGAAACGGCGAGCCCCGCCCTGATGAGGTCGGCCAAGATTTGTGATGCGTAGGTTGCGGGTACTTGCATCTCAGCAATGACTTGGCGAACCTTGTAATAATCACCCGCCGTGTAGCGCCGGGCGAGGGCGATGGCTGAGCGAACCGCGTAGTCACCGCGCTTAGAGAGGGTCATATCCACGCGAGGGACTGTACCAGCCAAGGTCGTCTCATCAAGTTTTACTCACTATTTACTTGATGTTAAGTGCTTCAGTGAAGGTAGATGGGGTGCCGGCGACCAGAAATGTGCCTGCCCCTTGAATGATTTCTGTTCGAAGTCACTTTTCTCAAATGAAAAGTGACCTGTTCGAAAACAGGTCGGGTTGGCAGAGGAGAGGTCCGTGTCATGAGTTCTGAACCAGACTCCATCGCCTCAAGCCTTCCCTACGAGGGGGGGCCTGGCGTGAAGCTACGGTCGCCTAGCCCCAACGCGTCATGGTGGTCTGGCCCCGAGAACTTGAGTACTAGTGCCCGGGACGATGAACTGCGACGCCGGGGATACTCGGCGACTCTGCGCCAGGGGTCCCCGGAACGAAGGTCGAAAGGCCCAGAAATTACCCCTCACCGGAGGGGTGGGCTAAGAAGTTCGGGGTGACGAGTCTCGCCTCGAAGGGCGAGACGAGATTCAGACGCTCGTGCTGCGACGAACCGGCTTGATGATCTTGCCGGAGCGCAAACAACTCGTGCACACATTGACTCGCTTGGGCGTGCCACCAACGAGGGCGCGGACCCGCTGGATGTTCGGATTCCAACGACGCTTGGTGCGACGGTGGGAGTGAGAAACGTTCATGCCAAAAGACGGCTTCTTGCCGCAGATTTCGCAGACTGACGCCATGGTGAACTGTCTCCTTGTGAAGTGACCTCGAAATTTACGAGAGCCATTGTGAACCGAGTAGCCATTGTAGCATCGAGAGCAATGTCCGTTATCACGACCCTCACGGCTGGCCAATTTCGCGAGGTGGTTACCACCTACGCCGAACTTTTGCGTAGCCACAAAGACGTTATAAATAGGCTCAACGTCTATCCGGTGCCCGATGGCGACACCGGTACGAATATGACCTTAACCATCGAATCGGTGGTGAGTGAAATCGCCACCCTCTCGAGCGAACCCACTTTGGACGAGGTCTGCAAGGCCGTCGCCCACGGTTCGCTCATGGGCGCACGGGGCAATTCGGGGGTCATCTTGTCTCAACTACTGCGCGGGCTGGTCGAGAAGTTCAAGGGGGCGGAGGAGATCTCGGCCGAGATCTTGGCCGCCGGACTCACCAACGCCGATCTGCTCGCTCGTCAGGCGGTTGCTCGACCCATCGAGGGCACCATCTTGTCGGTGGCTCGCGCCGCTGCGGTCGGGGCTAGTAGCTCGAAGAGTTCCCTCGACGCCTGCGTCCACGCGTCGCGCTACGCCGCCGCCGCCGCCCTGGCCTACACCCCCGAGCAGCTACCAGTCCTCAAGCAGGCCGGAGTCGTGGACTCGGGCGGCACCGGACTACTACTGCTCATTGACGCCCTGTGTCACGTGGTCACCGGTGACGCTCTGCCGCAAGCCCCCGAACTCGACAGTATTCACGTGGTCGCAACGGAGAGCTCCGCGCCCCACGGCGAGGGCAACATCGCCGACCTGCGCTACGAGGTTATGTATCTACTCGACGCCGACGATAAAAAAATACCGGCCTTCAAGGAAGTCTGGAAGGGCATTGGGGACTCGATCGTGATTGTCGGTGGCGACGGGCTGTACAACTGCCATATCCACACCGACGACATCGGGGCGTCCATTGAGGCCGCCCTCGACGCCGGACGTCCCCGCGATATCCGAGTGACCGATCTCCTGGAAGAAGCGGTCGAAGAGAAGTGGGTGCGTGAAGCCACCGCGGACTTGGACGACGAGGGTGGCGAAGCTCACGAGGGGCCCGTTCCTCGAACGGCCGTGGTGGCCGTCGTCGTGGGTGACGGCGTTGGACGTATTTTCCGTTCGCTCGGCGTCTGGACTCTCGTAAAGGGTGGGCAATCGATGAACCCTTCGACGGCTGAACTCGTGGCCGCGGTAAAAGACAGCGGCGCCGAACAGGTCATTCTGCTGCCGAACAACAAAAATATTCGCCCAGTCGCCGAACAGGTCGCCAATTTGATCGACCTTCCGGTGGGGGTTGTGCCGACCAACTCCATTGTCGAGGGCTTCGCCGCCCTCCTGGCCTACGACCCTGACGCCAGCGCCGAAGAGAACCAAGTCGCCATGGCGGCCTCCGCGGCTCACGTGATTGCGGCGGAAATTACCCAAGCGGTGCGTGACACTGAGACCGACGCCGGTCTGGTAAAGGTCGGGGACTGGATTGGTCTGAACGCCAAGGGCGTGGTCTCAATCGCCGACTCCATTTCTCTGGCCGCGTCGGGTCTATTTGAAAAACTCGTCACCGCTGAGCACGAACTCATCACCATCATTGAAGGCGAGGGTGCCAGTGCGGCTAACACCCGCCGCATCAAGGAGTCTCTGGCTGAGGTCTACCCCGACATCGAAGTTGAAGTTCACCACGGCGGGCAACCGCTCTACCCGTACCTCTTCGGGATCGAGTGAGCGAGACGTCAGCACGCCAACTCCGGGCCCTCGCGGACGTTCCGGTTACCAAGCTCGCCCACCTAGGTGAAAAACGAGCGAAGGCCCTGGCGCAGATGGATATTCGATCCGTCTTCGATTTACTCACGACCTACCCGCGTCGCTACGTGGACCGCAGTAAACAGGTGGACCTCTCGGACTTAACAGTGGGCGAGGACGTCGCCATTTACGGCGAAGTGCAGTCGACGTCCTCGCGGCAGACGAAGAATGGCAAATCCCTCGTCGAGGTCGTGGTGCGTGACGGTGACGCGACTCTCAGAATTGTCTTTTTTAACCAGGCCTGGCGGGACCGTCAGTTGGCCGTCGGCACCCAGGCCCTGTTCTTCGGAACACCCACAATCTTCAACGGACGTCAACAGATGACTAATCCCGTGGTGGACGTGGTGGTCGGGGCGAGTGGGGAGGAGCGCGACCCCAGTCGAGTGGGGCGCATCGTTTCCATCTATCCGGCCTCGGGCAAGGCTGGTCTGACCAGTTGGGAAATGGGTGGCTTCGTCGAGGAGTCCCTGCGGCGTGCGGGGGACCTAGCTGACTTTCTCTCCGTAGAGCAACGTCAGCGTCTCAACCTCGTTGATCGAAGTACCGCCTACCGCAGCATCCACACCCCACATGAACTCGTCGACGTGGTCCCGGCGCGACGCCGGCTCGTCTTCGACGAGTTCCTCCGGCTCCAAATTATCCTGGCCCTGCGCCGTCAGCGCCTCGAAGTGGACGCCGCCGGAGTTGCTCACTCGGTGAACGAAGCGGACCTCGACGCGACGCCGGGCGCCATCACCGGAGAGGGTGATTCCCTGGTTCGCCGATTCCTGGCCGGACATCGTTTTCACCTCACGGGCGCGCAACGTCGTTCGCTAGGAGAAATATTTTCTGACCTCGCCTCGGTGAGACCCATGCACCGGCTCCTTCAGGGAGACGTGGGCTCGGGCAAGACCACGGTGGCCCTGGCCGCCATGCTGGCCGCCCTCGACGGGGGTCGTCAGGCGGCCCTGATGGCCCCGACCGAAGTCCTGGCCGAACAGCACCTGGTGTCACTACGTCGCGACGTCGAGGGACTCGTCCGCGCCGACTCGAAGGTGCTGGGCGGTGAACGTCCGCTGAACGTGCAACTGGTGACGGGACGCATGAAAGTTGCCGAACGTCGTCGAGTACTCCAGGGGCTCGAAAATGGTCAAGTCGATATCGTGGTCGGGACGCACGCCCTCTTAACTGATGACGTTCGCTTCCGGGCACTCGGTCTCGTGGTTATCGACGAGCAGCACCGCTTTGGCGTAGAACAGCGCGCGGTACTACGCGACAAGGGGCGTCGGCACTCGGCCGAGGGTCGAGACCCCGACCTACTGGTGATGACCGCTACCCCCATACCCCGTACGGCAGCGCTGGTGCTGTTCGGCGACCTCGATCTCACCATTCTCGATGAAATGCCTCGCGGACGTATTCCTATCGCCACCCGACACCTCGCCACGTCCGAACAGGAGACGGCCTGGCGGGCGGTGCGTGAGGCGGTGGCGGCTGGGAACCGGGCCTTTGTGGTCTGCCCCTTGGTGGAGGGATCCGAGAAAATTGAGGCCACCAGTGCGGTGGCGGAACGCGACCGTTTGGAAGCCGGGGAATTGAAGGGTCTGCGAATTGGACTTTTGCACGGACAAATGAAGTCCGCCGATAAGGAGTACGTCATGGAGGCCTTCCGCGCTGGCATCCTCGACGTTCTGGTCGCTACCACCGTAATTGAAGTGGGTGTCGACGTCCCCGAGGCCACCGTGATGGTGATAGAAGACGCCTGGCGTTTTGGTATCGCCCAACTCCACCAGTTGCGTGGCCGAGTTGGTCGAGGCGCCGACGCGAGTGCTTGCTACCTCCTCGGCGACCCTCCGACTCCCGACGGCATCACACGCGTGGAGGCTCTGGAAACCTCCACGGACGGTTTCTACCTCGCCGAGGTCGATCTCGACCTGCGCGGTGAGGGCACCTTGATGGGCGCGCGACAACGCGGGCGCAGTGATCTGCGTTTGGCGTCACTGCTGCGCGACGCCGAAATCCTGGCGCTCGCTCACGACCTGGCCCGCGAACTCGTCGTCGCAGCCCCCTTCCTCGTGGGTCACGAAGATCTGATTGAGGAACTACGGCTCTTTATTGACGACGAGGACGCCGATTTTCTCTTTAAGTCCTGACCGAAGCGAGTGGTGTCGCCTAGGGCGTAGCCTTAGGTCATGCGAGTTATTGCTGGAGAGGCACGGGGTCGTCCCCTCAGGGCTAAATTGCCGGCCACCGTCCGTCCGACGACGGACATGGCCAAGGAGGCAATTTTCTCCATGCTCGAGAGCCGTGGGGGATTAGTGGACCTCGTGGTGGCCGATCTCTACTGCGGTTCGGGCGCCCTCGGCATCGAAGCTCTCTCGCGAGGCGCCGCTAAGTGCTACTTCATTGACTCCGACGCGGCCTGTTTGGCTGCGGCGAAGGAGAATCTCGCGCCCTTCAAATTGCCCGGCGAAGCCATTTTCATCCGTTCCACCCTGCCGAACTGGCAGCCCGGGGCTGACCTGGACCTCGTCCTCGCTGACCCGCCCTACGGTCCCATTGATCTGCCGGCCCTGCTGCGCGGAGTGGGGGCGTCACGCGTCATCGTCGAAAACAACACCTTCGCCGAAGCCCCCGGGGGCTGGGAAGTTGTGAAGACGAAACGCTACGGGACTACGCTCGTGACAATGTTGGAACCTCTCGAAGGAAGCGACCAGTGACCGTTGGCCTCATTCCGGGATCATTCGACCCTTTTCATAACGGACACCTCGAGGTGGTTGAACGAGCCTCTTTGATCTTTGACGAGATTGTGGTGGCGGCCATTCGTAACCCGCAAAAGTCCCAATCGCTTTTTGACCTGGAAGAGCGTCGCGACATGATCGCCGAGTCCTGTGCCCACATCGCGAACGTTCGCATCGTTTCCATCTCAACTTTGCTCGTCAACGTCGCGCGCGACGTCAAGGCGACGGCCATCGTCAAGGGCCTGCGGGCGGTATCGGATTTTGAGAGCGAACTCCAGATGGCTCAAATGAATCGCTCACTTTCGGGCGTTGAAACCCTCTTCATACCCTCGAGCTCTAGCCACTCCTTTATCGCGTCGCGGCTTCTTCGCGAAGTGGCCCGCTACGGGGGCGACGTACGTCCCTTCGTGCCGGCGTCCGTTGCTGAATTACTCATGAAGAAATTTGAGGGAGGTCCAGAATGAGCGGATTCGATGGATACGACGACGATGTACCACTCGTCGCCGTGGGGGCCCACAGCCGTGTTGACGTAGAGGACATGCTGCGCATGGCCATTCAACTCGCTCACGAGGCGAAGGCCTTGCCGATGTCCTCGTCGGTCAAGATCAACCGTGAGGACCTGCTGGAGATTTTGGAGGCTTGCCTCGCTTCGATTCCTCAGGAAATAAAGGAAGCACGCTGGGCGCTGCGCGACCGTGAAGAGTTGATGAACGCCGAACGCGTCAAGGCCGAGCAGCTCATGAATCAGGTAAAAGCTGAGGCCGCCCGCCTCATCGACAATATGGAAATTATTCGCCAAGCGAAGATTCGCGCTCAGGAGATTGTGCTCAGCGCCGAAGAAGCCGGACGCGTACGAGTCAATGAGACGGAAGACTTCATTGACCGCAAGCTCGGTGAAGTGGAAATTGTGCTGGACCGCTTGACGAAGACGGTACAGACCGGCCGTGAACGACTGCGCCCGACGGTGGTCGTCCACGAAGCTGAAGCCGAAGGCTCATTCTTTGAGAGCCACGACCCCCTAGCGGTTGAAGAAGACGACGAAGGTACCTTCTTCGACCAGGACGCCCACTAGTTCCCGTGGCCTCGGCCTACCTGGTACCCGTCGCCGCCCTTCTGCGCGACGTACCTTCCTCTCAGCAGATTGCCTTTAGTGCTCCCTTCGATGAGGAGCACGAGTTCACACCCCGCGCCGCCGGTGACAGCGACGTTCCGGCCGACGCCGAAGCGCGGGTGGCCGTTCGGCTCGACAGTTTCAGCGGTGGTCTGAGCGTGCGTGGCACCATTGGCTCGCCCTGGACGGGTTTGTGTCGGCGATGCTCGATCGCCATTGACGGCTATCTCGAGGTCAACGTGTCGGAACGTTTCGTCGACGAGCGCGGACCTAGCGACGACGATTCCTACCCGATTGAGGGTGATTTCGTTAATTTGACCGCCCTCGTACACGACGCGATCCTGCTGGATCTGCCCATCGCTCCGCTCTGTCGACCCGATTGTCAGGGTCTCTGTGCGCAGTGCGGTCGAGACCTCAATGAGGGGGCGTGTGGCTGTGTGGCGCCGGTCGACCCGCGCTGGGCTACACTTGACGTGCTTCGCATTGCGGACGATTCGTCCAGCGAAGCACCCACCGAGTGACGGGTCCGCCCGTCGTGTCGAAAGAGAAGAACGATGGCCGTACCTAAGCGCAAGACATCCAAAGCCAAGGGCCGCAGCCGACGCGCCGCGAACTGGAAGCTGGCCCTCCCGGCACGCAGCGTGTGCCCTCAGTGCGCCACCTCCAAGTTGCCCCACATCGTGTGCCCGAACTGTGGCTGGTACAAGAACCGCATCGCCGTAGAGGTCAACTAAGTTGACCCTTCCCATCGCTCTAGATGCGATGGGGGGTGACTTTGCGCCCCACGAAATCGTTACTGGCGCTCGTCGAGCGGTCGACGAATTAGGCCTCGAGGTCATTCTCGTCGGCCCCCTCGACCTCATTGGCGACTCCCAAGGTCTCGAAGTGTTTCCCTGTAGTGAAGTGATTGCTATGGACGATGATCCGGGCACGTCAGTTCGAAAGAAGAAGGACTCCTCACTGGTACGCGCCGCCGAACTGGTGCGCGACGGACGAGCCAGCGCCATGGTGTCGGCTGGCAACACCGGGGCCACAATGGCCGCCGCACTTTTACGCATGGGCCGCCTACCCGGCGTGCTGCGACCCTGCATCGCCATTCCCCTTCCTAATCCCGGGCGCGCACCAACGATTTTGACCGACACTGGCGCTAACGCTGAATGCACGCCCGAGATGTTGGTGCAGTTTGCCCAAATGGCTAGTGCCTTCGCACAGGCGCGCTTCGCTATCGCTCAGCCCTCGGTAGGTTTGCTCTCCATTGGTGAGGAGGCCACCAAGGGCACTCCGCTCGTTAAAGAGACGCACAAACTCCTCGCCGCCTTGGACACAATTAACTTCGCTGGCAACGTTGAGGGGCGCGACCTCGTGCCGAGCCCGGTCGACGTGATTGTGACCGACGGCTTTACCGGCAACGTCGCCCTCAAGACCCTCGAAGGTTCGATGAAGTTCATCTTCAAGCTCCTCTTTGAGGTCATCGGCACCGACGAGGCCACGCGCGCCGCGGGCGACGTCCTCTTCCCTCACCTCCTACCGGTGGCCGGTACCCTGTCACCAGAAAGCCACGGGGGAGCGATGCTGCTCGGACTTGACGGTATTTGCATCATCTCGCACGGCTCCTCGAACGCCACCGCGATCATGAACGCCCTGCGCGTCGGCGCAGAAATGTCCGAAGCCGGCGTCGTGGACATCCTGCGTAGCACTATTCGCCCTGATCAGAGGTAAGAAAGTCTCCGGGTACCCCGGAGAGACAGTAGGCTGAGAAGGTCCGGTCAGCAAAGGAGCCCCCGTGTCAGATACCACCCCCGTAACTCGCGCCGAAATTGTCGCCCTGGTGCAGAGCAATCTGGCCGAAATCCTCGAGATATCCGCTGCTGACGTGAACGAAAATTCGACTTTTGAAGGTTTGGGGGCCGATTCGCTGGCGCTGATCGAGCTCGTGGAAGCACTCGAAGAAGCTTTGTCGGAGCGCGTCGAAGGTTTTCACATTGACGACGAGGACCTCGAGTCACTCACCAGTGTGGCCGACGCGGTGAACTACGTCGCCACCAAACTGTCCGCGGTCTAACGGAGTTCGTGAGTCTGCTGACGTCACCCCGGGAGGCTCTCGCCCACCTGATCGGCCTCGATCCGGCGAGCGACCTGTTTGTCACGGCCCTGACCCACTCCAGTTACGCCGCGGAACACGGCGTCGAGTCCAACGAGCGCTTGGAATTTCTCGGAGACGCTGTTGTTGATCTCGTGATAACCGACACCATCATTCGCTCTTTTCCTAATCTCAATCAGGGCACGGGTTCGCTCACGCGCTCCAAGGTCGTCAATGAAGCCGCCCTGGCCGAGGTCGCGAGCGCCCTCGAAATTGGCCGCGTGGTGCGACTCGGCCGCGGTGAGATTAAAAACCACGGTGAACAACGCCCGGCGCTACTAGCCGACGCCTTTGAAGCTGTCGTGGCTGCTATTTACCTCGAACGTGGCTACGGCGCCGCCAGCGAATTTGTTCTCACGTACTTGGGTGGTGCTCTCACGGCCGCCGCTGCGGCGCCGGATGAAGTCGATCCCAAGTCCCGCCTTCGGCAGTGGTCGGAAGCGGCTGGTCACGGGGCACCCGTCTACGAGGTTCGAGGCGATGGTCCCAGTCACGCGACGCACTACGTCGCGGAAGTCACCATTGGTGGCATCATCCGGGCAACCGGTCAAGGACGTTCCAAGAAGGCGGCCGAAGTGGCCGCTGCGATTGCGGCGTGGGGGGAAAAGCATGTTTAATGAACTTCCGGAGGTCGAGACGATTCGCGCCGCATTATCGCGCGATATCGTTGGGAAAAAGCTCAAAACGGTGGCCGTAACGACGGGAAAAACCGTGCGCCGCCATAAGACGGTGAAGGATTTTCGTGAACTAGCCGAAGGCCGCACGATAAAATCCATTGGGCGTTTAGGCACCAACATCATTTTCGTTCTTGATGACGGCAGTCGTCTGGTGGCCGAGCTCGGGACGGGCGGACACTTCCAGCGGACGAAGGGCCCCAAGGAAGTTAAGGCCAAGCACACTCACGTAGTGATCACCCTTAATCAGGGTGGCGAATTACGCTTCATCGACGAAACGTCCAAGGGCGAGCTCTTCGTCTCCCCGCCCGCTCCCGAGGACCGCGTAGTGGAGGTTTCTAAGTATGCTCGCCTTTCAGTTGGTGGCGACGGCTCGGCAATTCGCCAAGCGGTCCCGGAGCTAGCTCACCTCGGCCTCGACGTCTTGGAAGACCAGGTCGGCTGGGACCGTATGGCCGCAATCTTGCGCAGTAGCGACCTCGGGGTGAAGGAACTCCTGCTAACGCCAGAGATCATGGCGGGACTCGGCAGCCTCTACGTGGACGAGATTCTCTACAACTCGGGAATTGGCCACGACCGCATTTCCGACTCGCTCTCGACCATCGAAATTCGTCGCTTGCACCGTGGAATTACGGAAATCATCGCCGACGCGATTAAGCACCACGGGTCGAGCTTCGGCCCCACGCCCTTCGCCGACCCCGATGGCAAGCAAGGCGACTTTCAGCAAAGTCTGCATGTGTACGCCCGAGAAGGCTTGCCCTGCGGGCAGTGTCGTGCACCGATTGAGCGCGTCAGCGTCCGTCAGGTCACGACGTACTTCTGTCCCAAGTGCCAAAACTAGCCCCAGTGGAGAGCTCGTAGTGCCTGACCCCCTCGGAAGATTGCTAGCGTCAGACCGATGTTTCTAAAGCGACTAACGATGAAGGGCTTCAAGTCCTTCGCAGATAACACCTCTCTCGAGTTCGAGCAGGGTGTTACCGCGGTGGTCGGACCCAACGGTTCGGGCAAGTCCAACGTCGTTGACGCCGTGGCCTGGGTGCTCGGTGCACAGAGCGCGCGGGCACTACGGAGCGCGAAAATGGAAGACGTTATTTTCGCCGGAACGTCCTCTCGTCCCGCCCTGGGTCGATCCGAAGTCTCACTCACGATTGATAACGCCTCGGGCCGTTTGCCCATCGAGGGCGCCGAAGTCACGATTTCTCGGACCCTCTTTCGCACCGGAGAGTCGGAGTACGCCATCAACGGGACCACCTGTCGGCTACTCGACATTCAAGAACTCCTGAGCGACTCGGGCGTTGGTCGCCAGCAGCACATGATCATCGGCCAAAACCAACTGGACTCGGTACTTAATTCTCGCAGTGAGGATCGCCGTGCGGTTATCGAAGAAGCCGCCGGTGTCTTGAAGCACCGTCGCCGCAAGGAGCGCGCGGAACGTCGACTCGCCACGACACAAGAAAACCTCGAGCGGCTCGGTGACCTTGTTCGCGAAGTACGTCGTCAGATGCGCCCACTCGAGCGCCAAGCCGTCGCGGCGCGTAGCTACGCCGATATTGAAAGTGATCTGCGAGCGACCCGTCGCTTCGTTTTCTCCTCGCGTCACCAGAGCTTCACGGCTCGCCAACGCGAACTCTCCGGAGAATTACGCACGGCCTCCGATAGAGAGCGCACCCTACGGCACGAAATGATTACCCTCGACGCCCAGGCCACGACGGCCGCGGGCGAAATGGCGAGTCGCCGCGAAGAACTCTTGGCCTCGACCCTGGGTCATCTTCACGGTTTAGCCGAGCGCTCGCGGGGGACAATTTCACTCATCGCCGAACGAAAGTTGTCGCTACAGGCCGCCCTCGCCGCATCAGCCGACGAGAACGTGATTGCGACCCTCGAGGCGGACGCTGCACGTCTGGCCGCCGACTTGCTAGCCCTGACCGCGGAAGAAGCGGCTCTCGGCCAACAGCGCGACGACGTTCTCGCAGCGAAGAGCGCCTACGACGACGCCGAAGCCCAGTACGCATCCACGTGGGATTCGGCTAGCTCGGTCTCCGCCGACTTCGAACTGGAGCAGGCCCAGTCACGCCACGACCTCTTGGCCCGGACGGTACTGACCAGTGAAGAAACCCTGCGCCGCTCACAGGAGCGCCTGGTTATAGCCGAGCAGCAGCACGCGACCACTTTCGAACAACGCGAGTTGACAAACTCGCTCGCCGGTGACGCCCGTAGCGACGTTACGGCTCTTGAAAACTTGAAGAGCGTCGCCGAATCAAGCGCGACGCGAGCCGAATCCAACCGAAGCGCCGCCGACGAAACCTTCCGTGAGGCCACCGACGTGGCCGCGCGTACGCAGGCGCGGGCCGAAGCCTTGGCGCGGGCCTTCGAGGAGTTCTCGGGCTCCGGTGGTCGCGGCATTATTGACAATATTGAAGGGGTCCTCGGATCGCTGCTCGACCTCATCGAGGTTGCGCCCGGTGCGGAGCGAGCGGTGGAGTCGGCCATTGGCGCGACCGTCGGCGCCGTGCTCGTCGATGGACGTCGGTCGGCTCGCGCTGCGCTCGAGGCCTTTCGCGCCGAAGGGGGAGCGGGCCTCGTTCTTCCCGCCTTTGACGAAACCGGACCTGCTCCATTGACGCCGGAGGGCTGCCAGCCCCTGCGGACGCTAGTTACGGCGCGTGGTGGTAATAGTGCCTACGTCACGCGAGTCCTCGACGCCCTCTTGCGCCGCGCCTTCGTCGCGGAAAATTGGGAAGCTGGTATTGAAGTAGCCGCTACGCACCCCGACCTCGTCATCGTCACGCGCGACGGTGACCGTTTCGCCTCGAGTGGCTGGCGGGTTGCGTCGGGACGTGCTCTGGTCACTCGCGCGACGGTGGATGAAGCCGAGCGAGCTGCGGCCGAGGCCGCCGCCGCCGTGGCGCCAGCGCGAACGCGTCGCGACGACGCCGACGCCCAGGCCGTACGGGCGCGAGCCGAATTGAACATCGCTACGAATTCCCTCGCCAAGGCCGAAGCCTTGGTGGAGCGACTGACACGTGATGCCCTGCGTCTGGACGAGCGCTTGAACGAGATCTCTACTGGCCGAGAATTACTGCTCAGTGAGGCCGCCCAGCTCAGCGAGGAGCTCGCGCAGTTGTCCGACGAGCTCACGACGCTGGCCGCGCGACTACCGGAACTGCAGGCCGCCGTGGCCGACGCAACGCAGCGGGCACAGTGGGCCGAGGAGGCTCGCGTGACGGTGGACGCTCACCGCGATCGCGTGGCTCAACTCTCCCTGGCTCTCTCACGGCGTGACGCCGAGTACGGTGAGCGTCGTCGCCTCATCGAACAGCGACGTGTTGAAGTTGAGGCGCGTCTCGAGGGGCATAACGCGGAGCGTGAAGAAGCCGCTGCGCGCCGCGAAAAGCTGGAATTTGATCTCCGCGCCCTGGGTCGCTTGGGCCTCCTGGTTGAGCGTGCCGCGGACGAAATCAGCGTGGCGCAAGAGGCCATGAGCTCCACCTACCGCGAGCAACTGGAAGCTTCGCGAGCCGGGGCCGAAAAGCTCGAGACGCTGCGCCGGGAACGTTCAAGCACCGAAGCACGTTTGACGGAACTCTCCGACAATGTCCGACGTGGCGAAATCGAACACGCCGAGGTGGCGGTCAAGATCGAAAACCTCGAGGAAGCCATCCGCCGCGATCTGGGCCAGGAGCCCGACGAGATCATGGGATCACCGGCACCGGAAGTTCCGGAGGGCGTGGCGATTGAGTTCCACCTCGCCGATTTGGAAATTCGAATTAACGCGCTAGGCCCCATTAACCCCCTCGCCCTAGAGGAGCTCAGTGCCCTCGAGGAGCGCTACAGCGAACTGGACGGTCAGGTCGCCGACGTGCGGGCGGCACGACGCGAACTTCAAGAGGTCCTGCGCGCGCTCGACGACGAAATCATGACGACATTCTCCTCGGCGGTCGCTGACGTGAATGAGCACTTCTCGGAACTCATTGCCAAGCTCTTTCCCGGTGGCCAGGGCCGACTTATTCTCACCGAACCTGATGACCCGCTCAATACCGGAGTCGAAATTGAAGTACGACCCGTGGGCCGAAACGCTCGTCGAGTTTCGTCGCTCTCGGGTGGCGAGCGCTCCATGGCGGCGCTGGCCTTCCTCTTCGCAATTTTCCGATCACGCCCTAGTCCCTTCTACATGATGGACGAAGTAGAAGCGGCGCTGGACGACGTGAACCTACAGCGCTTCCTCTCGCTGGTTAACGAATTCCGAGCTGAGGCTCAACTACTGATCGTGACCCACCAGAAGCGCACTATGGAAAATGCTGACTCCCTCTACGGCGTCACCATGGCGCCGGGTGGATCGAGTCAAGTGGTGAGTCAACGCGTCAAGCGTGACGAGGGCGACGCCACGGCGTGATTGTTCTCGAGATTGTTCTCGTAGCGCTCGCGGTGGGCGTGGTCTGGGGTCTACTGCGCCGTTCTCGGCGCCGCCGCCGACCCCTAGCGGTAGCTGCCCCCCGGGCACCGATGCCGAGCGTCCTGGTCAGTGATCAGGTGGCTCGCCCGTCACTCGAAGAGCCAACGAGTAGCACCCTGGCGTCGCGATTGAGCGCGTCACGTGGCGTCTTTGACCGTGTTCGCTCGCTGGGTTCAGCGACGAACCTACTGCCCGAACAACTTGATACGGTCGAAGAAGTACTGCTACGCAGTGACGTCGGGGTGGACACCACGAATCGAGTTCTGAGCACGCTGCGTAGTGAGGGTGCACCGCAGGGACTGCTCCATGCCGTGCGTGCGGCTGTTCTGGCCTCGCTGTCCACCGCTTCACGAGAACTCTCCACTTCCACTGACGATGGCCGGGTGGCCGTCTGGCTCTTCGTGGGTGTCAACGGTGTTGGTAAGACCACTACTATCGGGAAAATCGCGCACGCTCGGGTGGCCTCGGGAGAAAAGATTGTCCTGGCCGCCGGTGACACTTTTCGCGCCGCCGCGTCCGAACAGCTAGCCCTCTGGGGGGAGCGCAGCGGAACTGATGTCGTACGCGCCCACGAAGGTGCTGATCCCAGTTCGGTGGTTCACGACGCCGTGGGTCGAGCGAGCGCACGCGGCTACGACCTCGTGCTCGCCGATACGGCGGGTCGCAACCACACCAGCTCGAATCTTTTGGACGAATTGGCGAAAATTCGTCGGGTGGCTGATCGTGAACCGGGGCAGGTCACCGAGACTCTGCTCGTCATTGACGCCACCACCGGACAAAACGCCATCACGCAGACCCAGCAGTTCTTGGCCGCCGCCCAGGTCACCGGAATAGTGCTCACCAAATTAGACGGTACGGCTCGGGGCGGAATAGTGGTGGCGATTGAGGAGAGTTTCGGCGTCCCCGTGAAACTCATTGGTACTGGTGAAGGCGCGAGTGACCTCATCGCCTTTGACCCCATCGCCTTCGTGGATGCCCTGCTCGAGGTCTAACGGTAGCCTGAGTGCATGTTTGACAACCTCTCTACGCGCCTCGAGCAACTCAGTGGATCGCTGCGTTCGCGCGGGCGCATTTCTCCCGCCGACCTCGACGAGGCCCTCTCCAGCGTGCGCTCCGCCCTCCTCGAGGCCGACGTCGAGATTTCGGTGGTCCGAGGTTTCCTAGACGCGGTCCGCGAACGGCTCACTGACGAGGTCCTCTCGCAGTCACTCTCCCCGGGCCAGCAGGTCATTAAGGCTGTTCACGAGCAACTCATTGAAGTTCTCGGTGCCGCGCCCCTTAAAATCACCTACGCCTCGCGACCTCCGACAGTGATCCTCCTCGCCGGTCTTCAGGGTGCCGGAAAGACCACGAATGCTGCCAAGCTGGCGGCGTGGTTCAAACAGCAGGGCCGCCAGCCGCTCCTGGTCGCCGCCGACTTGCAACGACCCGCGGCCATCGAGCAGTTACGGGTCCTGGGGGCTCAGATTGGGGTCGATGTTTTCTCTCAGGGTCGTAGCCCCGTCGAGGTGGCCGAAGCGGGTGTGGCCGAGGCGAGCCGACTTGGTCGCGACGTCGTCATTATCGACACCGCGGGACGTCTGTCAATTGACGAAGCACTGATGGCCGAGGTGCGTTCAATTTCTGGAGCGACGAAACCTCACTACACCTTCCTAGTCATTGACTCGACGACGGGTCAGGACGCCGTCCTGACGGCGCGAAGCTTCCACGAGTCACTAGAACTTTCGGGAGTTATCGCCACCAAGCTCGACTACGACGCGCGTGGTGGCGCCGTGCTCTCGGCCCGCGGAGTACTGGGTCGGCCAGTCGTCTTTGCCTCGACCGGCGAAAAGATGACGGAGTTCGATCTCTTCCACCCCGACCGTATGGCCTCGCGCATTCTGGGTATGGGCGACGTCCTCAGCCTTATTGAAGAGGCCGAGCGCACAATGGACCCCGACGTTATGGCGGCCACCGCCGGTCGCCTGATGTCGGGTGTTTTCACCCTCGATGACTTCATGGCGCAGATGGGCCAAGTTCGTAAAATGGGCTCCCTCGGCGGACTCATGAAAATGATGCCGGGTATGACCAAAGAAATGCGTAACGCCGCAAAAAATGTCGATGAGAAGGATCTGGACCGGGTGGAGGCGATTGTTAAGTCCATGACCCCCGGCGAACGACGAGACCCCGGCATTATCAATGGCTCCCGCCGCACTCGCATTGCTCGGGGGGCGGGAACCACGGTTCCGGCCGTGAATCAGCTCCTCGCGCAGTTCACCCAGATGCAAAAGATGATGAAGCAGATGGCCGGTGGGGGAATGCCACAACTACCCGGCGGTCTTGGAAAAATGGCGGGATTAGCCAGTCGCGCGACGGGATCACGAGGCGCGGGGAGCTCGCTCGAGGCTCTGGAAGCGGCCATGGGTCGGCCGGCACCCAGCCCCAGCGGGACAGCCAAGAACAAGAAGAAGAAGGGTGGAAGGGTGACCCCCCCCAAAGGGCGCTAAACTTTCACATTCGGGTATCAAACCGGTGGTTGAGAGTTCGACCACAACTTCGAAGGGATTTTCCGTGTCAGTAAAACTACGCCTTGTGCGAATGGGTAAGAAGAAGCAGCCGACCTACCGAGTGGTCGCGGCTGACTCGCGTCGCGCCCGTGGAGGGGCCTTCCTCGAAATCGTGGGAACCTACCAGCCCCGAGGTCTCTCGAAGGCCGAACCGGAGACCGTCATCAAGATTGACAACGACAAGTGCGTCAAGTGGCTGCAGAACGGTGCTCAGCCCACCGAGCGCGTCGCCAAGATTCTCAAGGCCTCGGGAGCGCTCGAAGCCTTCGAAGCCGCGAAGGCCGCCAAGTGAGCGACGTTCACGACGAGTACGTATCGGGTGACATCAACTCGATTGACGAAGCTGAGTACGACGACGAGTACAACGACGCCCCGGAGGCTGGCAACTCGGACAACGCCGCTCGCGCCACCACGGCGGTAGCGGTGCTGGAGTTCGTGGCGAAGTCACTGGCCGATGACCCCGAAGCCGTATCGGTTGACGTGAACGACGCCGGTAGCAAGGTTGTCCTCTCTCTCAACGTCGGCGCGGGCGATATGGGTCGCGTCATTGGACGTCGTGGCCGCACCGCGCAGGCTCTGCGCACCCTGGTGGGTGCCGCCGGTGCGCGTGATGGTGTCACCACCTCCGTCGACATCGTCGACTGACAATGAGCGCTGCTGAGCGCGACGTCCTCGACGTGGGTCAGATAATGCGGGCCCACGGTCTTAAGGGCCAGGTGTCCGTTGATCTGTGGACCGACCGGAAAGAACGCGTTGCGCCCGGAATGGTGCTGCTCACCGAGCGGGGGCCCTTGACCGTGGTTGAGACTATTGGTCACCAGCAGAGATTCTTAGTCAAATTCAAGGAAATTCCCGACCGCACGGTGGCTGATCGTTGGCGCGGTGTGGTGCTGCGCGCGGAGCGCCTGGCGCTCGACGGAGTGCTGTGGATTGACCAACTCTTCGGTGCCGAGGTCTACACCGCCGATGGAATTCTTCGAGGGCGCGTGGTAGAGGTCGAAGAAAACCCGGCCAGTGACCTGCTGGTACTCGACGGTGGTCATTTGGTCCCGCTGACCTTCGTGACGTCGGTTGTGGCGAACGCGCGCGTTGATATCGACCCGCCGGAAGGTCTCTTCGAATGACTCTGCGCATTGACGTCTTCACCCTCTTTCCCGACCTCGTTAGCCACTATGCCGAGGGTTCCATTTTGGGACGGGCCGCCGAACGCGAGGTGTTTGCGTTGGTCACCCACGACATTCGCTCTGCGGCCGTAGGGGTGCATAAATCCGTCGACGACAGCCCCTTCGGCGGGGGTGCCGGGATGGTGATGAGCGCTGAAGTGATTATTAAGGCCGTTGAAGCCGTGAGTGACGTGCCGCGCCCCCTGATCGCCTTGACGCCCTCGGGTCGACCCTTCTCGCAAGTGGTCGCCCGAGAATTAGCCGCCCTCGAGGGCTTTTCCCTGCTCTGCGGTCGCTACGAAGGTTTCGATCAGCGGGCCCTCGACTTGGTGGTAGATGATGAAATATCACTGGGTGACTTTGTTCTCGCGGGCGGAGAGATCGCTGCGCTGGCCGTCATCGAAGCCGTGGTTCGCCTACGCCCGGGTGGTCTTGGTAACGATGAGTCCTCGGTGGAGGAGTCCTTCAGTGAGGGACTCCTCGAGTACCCCCAGTACACCAAGCCAGCGGTAGTGAGGGGTCAGGCCGTTCCCGAGATTTTGCGCAGTGGTGACCACGGCCGTATCGCCCGCTGGCGCCGGGCTCACGCACTACGTCGGACCATGGCACGTCGCCCCGATCTGATGGAAAAACGGGGCGGGGTCAGCCCCGTGGAGGCAAAAATCCTCGCGGAGTTCCCCGAAGTGCAGGGCTAGTCAGAAAACGGCTAAACTCTAAAAGCCTCTGGTGGACCGGAAAGGACCTTGCCATGAACCCCACTGAAATCATTGACCGCGACTCGCTACGAGATGACGTTCCCGACTTCCGTACCGGTGACACCCTGAAGGTGCACGTACGCGTGGTCGAAGGTACGCGCGAGCGCGTCCAGATCTTCCAGGGCGTCGTTATTCGCCGCCAGGGATCGGGTCTGCACGAAACCTTCACTGTTCGAAAGATCAGCTTCGGTGTTGGCGTTGAGCGTACCTTCCCGGTACACGCTCCCACCATCGCGAAGATTGAGGTCGACTCTTACGGTGACGTACGTCGCGCCAAGCTCTACTACTTGCGCGACTTGCGCGGTAAGGCCGCCAAGATCAAAGAGCGTCGCATTCCTGCTTCCAACAGCTAGCGCATCGCGTGATGGGCGGAGAAGAGCTCGACGACTACGAGGCCACGCTGGAATTAGCGTTGGTGCAGGAGTATCGAGCAGTTCTTTCAATGTTCACCTACGCCGTGGAAACTGATCGTCGTTTCTATCTCGCCAATGATGTCAACATTGTGGTGCACTCGGCGGGCCAACCCACCCACCTCGAAGTCACGCTGACTGATGCGTGGGTGTGGGACATGTACCGTTCGGCGCGTTTCGTTCCGTCCGTCACGGTGCACACCTTTCGTGACGTCAACGTTGAACGACTTCCGGAGACCGACGAACTGCAGCCGTGAACCGGACCTTCTTGGAAATAACCAGTCCCTGGGATCTCGACGAGATCAAGCGGGACCTCGTACGACACACTTCCGATGTGCTGACGCCACCCCTCGGCCAAGCCGCCATGTTCTGCGCGGCCGCGGGCGAGTTGTGGCCACCGGAAAGCTGTCTCGGAGTCCGAGTGGGCCAGGGCTACAGCGCCGCTCTGGCCGCCCGTGACATCTCAGGCGCTTCCCACCTCGTCGAGCTCCGGCACATCGTAATTCTAGGCCCCGCGGCTCAGGATGCGGCTCTCATTATGATGGCCCTCTTCGAGGAGGATCTCGTTACGATGGAAAATTCTGCGGGGAAGCTACGCGACGCTCGCAACCGTCCGGCTCCCGCACGTCCCCTGACGGTCGACTGGGTGTGATGCTCCTGGAGCCGTGATTCGAGGCTCGATTCTTTAGAAAGTGAAGAGTAGCCTTGCTCTAATGTCCTTGCGCCAGCAACACCTCCGAGGATTAGACGGGATTCGGGCCCTCGCCGTTCTGACGGTGGTGGCCTACCACTTCGGCGTCGCTCATACGCGGGGTGGTTTTTTGGGTGTCGACCTGTTCTTCGTTCTCTCGGGTTTTTTGATTACGACCCTGCTCCTCGAGGAACGAAGCGAAACCGGGTCTATCTCCCTGGGTGCTTTCTGGATGCGTCGGGCCCGTCGACTCCTACCGGCTCTGTTCGTCATGGTTGGCGTCGTTACGGTGATTCCTCTGGTGGCCAACCGCCTCGGGATTATTTTGCCCGGCACCGACCTCCACGCCCTACGCAACTCGGCCTTGGCCAGCTTGGGCTACGTGGCCAACTGGCAAGCCATCTTGGCCGGTCACTCCTACTTCACCCAGTTCTCGGCCCCCTCGCCCTTGGCCCACACGTGGTCGCTCGCGATCGAAGAGCAGTTCTATATGTTCTGGCCCCTGGTCACCACGGCGCTGGTCGCGGGTGGGGTTGCGCTGCGTCGCCGTCGGGGCGTGGCGGTGTCCTTGCTCCTGGCAGTCATCTCCACCGGGCTGATGGCTCTGTTCTTCGTCCCGGGCAGTGCGAGTTCGATTAACCGGGTCTACTACGGCACTGATACGAGACTCTTCGATTTGGCGATGGGAGCCGCCCTGGCCTGGTTCTGCGTGACGCGACCGGTTGATCCTAGAGCCCGCGGGGCTCGCTCGGCTATTGGTGGGGCGTCTCTCATTGTGTTCGCGCTGGCGGTGGCGAGGGCGGGCGGCGGTGACGGCATGCCGTCAGCTTTTATGTTCCGGGGGGGTTTCCTCTGGGTGGCCGTGGCGATGGTGGGACTCATTGTTGCGGTGCGTGATAGCGAGGGCTTCTGGCACCAGATCTTTGCGTGGCCCCCCCTGCGGGCGATTGGTGCCGTGAGTTACGGAATCTACCTGTGGCACTGGCCCGTTGTCATTTTCCTCACCCCCCAGTCGGTGCACCTCGCGGGCTGGCGCCTACTGCTCCTTCGCTCGCTGCTCCTCAGTCTGGTCACCGTCGCGAGCTACTACCTGATCGAGCAACCCATCCGACAACGCCGCTGGCCTCAACCCTGGCGCCGCATCGTTCTCGTCGTGGCGACGACGTCTATCGTGACCAGTGTCTTCGTCGTCACGGTACCTCAGCGCATGCACGAGCCGGGGCTGGCGAAAGAAGTCGCCCGCTACGCCCCGACGACACCTCCCACCGGCAGCGGGGGAATAGTGGGACTCTCGGCTTCCAACTGGTCCCGTTCGCAACACTTCACGGCCTCGCAGCCCTTGCGTTTGGGTTTCTACGGTGATTCGCTGCCGTACTTAGCCTTCGCTGGAATCCGTAAGGCCTTTGCCGCCACACCACATTTGTCCTACTATCGACAAACTTTCCCGGGTCTTGATATTTCCGATGGTCGCTACAAGTTCTTGATGCTGCCGATGTTCACCACCTTCAAACCCCAAGTGATAGTTGTCATGACGCGTTGGGACAACGACACCGCGTACGCCCACCCCGCGCTCTACCGATCCCAGCTTCAAGAATTTCTCCAGTGGACCCGCGCCCGTGGGGTGAAGGAGGTCGTCTTTGAGGGCTACCCCGTCAACCACACCGCGGACTTCACCCTGCAGAGCAGCGCTGATCAGGCTGCCGATAACGTCTATCGCCTGGCGGCCGACGCCGCGTGGCGCCGCGTCGTGCTCGCCACCGTGGCCGCGAATGTCGGCAGCACCCTCTATTTTCCGGCGCAGCATTCGGTGGAATTACACGGCGCGTTCAGTGCTTGGCTACCCCCACCCCAATCACCCGGTGACCCTCGAGCCACCTGGTCGCGAGTGCGCATGAACGACGGTACCCACCTCTGCACGCTCGGGACCGAACTCTTCGCTTCAGCCCTGGTGTGGGACCTCGCCGAAGCTTTCGGCTTACCGCATCCGTCGATGCAGTGGTGGCACGGTAAGTGGATCTACGAGTACATCCCCTTGTTGAACGCCGTTGGTGGTACCTGCACTTTGGACCACCCGACGTGATGGACCTGCGAGAACGGCACCTCGGTGCACTCGATGGTCTGAGAGCGCTCGCCGTACTCGCCGTTATAGGTTTTCATTTTGCGGTACCCGGATTCGGCGGTGGATTCGTCGGGGTGGACGTTTTTTTCGTACTTTCCGGGTTTCTTATAACATCCCTCCTGCTCGAAGAACACGCGGCAACTGGCCGCATCGCCCTCGGGGCCTTTTGGCTTCGTCGCGCCCGTCGGCTCCTGCCGGGACTTTTTTTCATGGTGGGTGTCGTGTCCTTGGTTCCGTTGGTCGGATCACTGTTGCACTGGCCCCTCGCGCTCGACAGTGTGGACCTGTCGCGCGTGCGTGGCGACGCGCTCGCCAGCCTCGCCTACCTGGCGAATTGGTTCCAAATTTCCCTCGGGAGTAACTACTTCACCCAGTGGAGTCCACCCAACGTGCTGGCCCACACCTGGTCGCTCGCAATTGAAGAACAGTTCTATCTCGTCTGGCCCATCCTGACGACAGTTCTCATTCGCGGAGGTCTCGTTCGCCGTCGCAGCTGGGGGGTCGCCGTCACGGTTACTGTGGCCGTAGTCTCACTCATCGCGATGGCCCTGCTGTACGGGCCATCACCCGCGGCACTCGCTCGGGTCTACTTCGGTGCCGATACACGCCTCTTCGACCTAGCCGGTGGGGCCGCGTTGGCCTGGTGGGTGGCGGGACGTGAACTGGTCTGCTCGCGACGTCACAGTGCCGCGGGCTGGAGTTCTCTCGCCGCGCTGGGCGTTGCTACCTTGGTGGGCGGTGTCGCGAGCGAATCAAGTATTGAGCCACGTAGCTGGATGTTCCGTGGCGGCTTTCTACTGGTCACAGTGGCGACCATCAGCCTGCTGCTGGCCCTCAGCTTCGCCTCGCCTCGCCTGAGTTGCGTTCTCTCGTGGCGCCCACTACGCCTCGTGGGGCGAGTGAGTTACGGACTCTACCTATGGCACTGGCCCATTGCGGTCTTCGTCACGCCGGAATTCACGGGCTGTCAGGGAGGCGAACTGTTGGCCCTGCGCACCGCACTACTGGTGACGGTGACCACCCTGTCCTTTGTAGCGATTGAGCAACCTTTTCGGCGTCGTCGGTCCGCTGGGGCTCGTCGGCGGTTCGTGGCGGTCGTCGGTAGTCTGGCCGTGATACTCGCCGCCACAACCCTTCCCAGTACGCGCTGGGAGTCCACGCCCGCCAGCGCCGCGCCCGAGGCGGTAGCGGCCCGCTTTGCGGGTGGCCCCGCTGCCCCTCGCAATGAAGTGCTGGGGCACTCGACTCGGCAGTGGAGCCCGAGGGAGTCCGGCCGGGTGCGAGTACTGGTGCTCGGCGATTCCCTCACCTACTACGCCTACCCGGCGATTGCGGCCGCTTTGAGTGGCGTGTCGAATGTGACCCTCCGTAATGGTTCGGCCCCCGGATCGGGCCTTACGACGTCTCAGTGGCGTCAAAGTTATGGATTACAGCTTCTCGTCTTTCATCCGAATGTGGTGATCTTCTCCACCTACTGGGATGGCCCATTGGCCCGTACTCATCCGACCCGCTACGGCGCCCTCCTCGACGATTTCGTTGGCTTCTTGACGACACGCGGTGTCTCGACGGTGATCATGGAGGGACTGCCCGCTCAACTGGGCTCCGCCTGGCTGAGCGGTGCGCGTGGGGCTGGCGCTGTGACGCAAAGAAAGAACGCGGAAGATGCCGCCTGGGACAGCGTTGTACGCTTAGCGGTTGTTCGCCACCCTGGTTCAGTGGTCTATTTCAACGCTGCGGCGCGCATCAGTACGACGAGCTCGTGGATGACGCGAGGTGGCGTCACCACTCGAGTTCGCATGCGCGACGGAACGCACCTCTGCCTCGCAGGCAACACCCTTTTCGCTAGTGATATGGCTCGAAATCTCGAAGTGGTGCTCGGAATATCACCACCGGTGAAGACCACCTGGTGGACTCAACCATTCTGGTTGGCGACCTTTCCCTTGGCGCCCATCCCGGCTGGGATGTGCCCAAGGGATTCTCCCCACTAGGGCTGTTGGCTAATACGGTCCGTTCGGATCGTTACCGTGACCCGGATCTCACCCTCTCGGCGGAAGGGGTAGCTGTCGGCGTCGAGGTACTTCTTTGCGAGGCGGTCAATAACCGCGTCGGACCCCTCGGTGGTGAAGCCAATGACGGTACCGCGAATGGCGATGACCGTGTAGGCGTTGTCGGGGTCGGTGAGCGAGAGAGCTACGCGGGCGTCGCTGGCGAGATTGCGCGCCTTGGCCCTGCCGAGGGCAGTGTTAATGACGACGTGGTCCCCGTCGAGTTCGGTCCATACCGGGGTGACGTGGGGTTCGCCTTCGGGTCCGAGGGAGGCGACGTGGAGCAAAACCTGCTTGGCGAATATCTCGCGTGCCGCGGTGGAGAGGGTGTCGGTCATGACGTGTCCTTTGGGTGGGGTAAGTGTTAGGAAGGCTACTAGTTTGGAGGTGCTGACTATCGGTGCGCGCTACTGGGCGCCACCGGTGGTGGTGGTCCACCAAGGAGAGAGTTATGAGTTCGTTTCGCATTGAGTCCGACACCATGGGTGAAATTGAAGTCCCCAGTGACCGTTACTGGGGAGCCCAGACGCAACGTAGCCTGCACCACTTCGAGATTGCCCGCGACACGATGCCGCCGGCCGTCATTCGTGCCTTCGGAGTTCTAAAACTGGCCTCGGCGCAGGTGAACGCCGCCCTGGGTACGCTGAGCGCCGAGAAGGCCGCCCTCATTGAACGAGCCGCTGCGGAAGTCGCCGACGGCACCCTCGCCGACGAATTCCCTCTGCGTATCTGGCAGACGGGGTCGGGCACCCAGACCAATATGAACGTCAACGAAGTCATTTCCAACCGAGCCATCGAGATGGCCGGTGGGGAGCGGGGGAGCAAGAAGCCCATTCACCCGAATGACGACGTCAACATGTCGCAGTCGTCGAACGACACTTTCCCAACGGCGATGCATATTGCGGCGGCCCGCGAGATTGTGGAGCGCTTGATTCCGGCGGTGAGCACACTGCGTGACGCCCTGAACGTCAAGGCCCTGAAGTACGCCGGTGTCACAAAAATTGGCCGCACTCACCTCATGGACGCGGTGCCGCTCACGCTGGGCCAGGAGTTCTCTGGCTACGTCGCGCAACTTGACTCCAACATCGACCGACTCCACCTGGTGCTACCGGGTATCTACGAACTCGCGGCTGGCGGGACGGCCGTCGGCACTGGTCTTAACACTCACCCTGAGTTCGGTGTTCGCGTAGCGGCGGCCATCGCGGCACAAACCGGTCTACCCTTCGTCACCGCACCAAACAAGTTCGCGGCCCTCGCGGCTCACGACGCCCTGGTTTTCGCTCACGGGGCCATCAAGACCTTGGCGGCGAGCTTGACCAAGATCGCCGACGACCTGCGATGGCTAGGTAGCGGTCCGAGAAGCGGACTGGGAGAGTTGCAGCTTCCCGAGAACGAACCCGGTAGTTCCATCATGCCGGGCAAGGTGAATCCGACGCAGTCTGAAGCCATGATTATGGTCGCCATCCAGGTTTTTGGTAATGACGTGGCGGTGTCCTTGGCGGGAGCTCGGGGCAACTTGGAACTTAACGTCTGCAAGCCGGTGATCATTCACAATGTCTGTCACTCCATCGATCTACTCACTGACGCCTGTCACCGCTTCCGCGAATTCTGCGTGGAAGGCTTGGAGCCCGACTACGAGCAGATTCGGCAACACCTGAACAACTCGCTCATGTTGGTGACGGCCCTTAACCCAATCATTGGCTACGACCGCGCCGCGCAGGTAGCGAAAAAAGCCCACAAGGAGCGACTGACGCTGCGAGAGTCGGTCGTCGCCCTGGGCTTTTTGACCGGCGAAGAGTTCGACGCGGCCGTGGTGCCCGAGGATATGACTCACCCGTGAGCCGGCCCGAACTGCTCGATCTCGCGGTCGTCGACGACTGGCTGAGGGCCTTTCCCCGGTGGCGACGGGACGATGCACACTTGTTGACGACCGTACGAACGAGTACCTACCAGGCGGGCGCTGAATTGCTGTTGGCCCTCGTGCCGGTGGCGGACTCTCTTGATCACCACCCCAACGCCAGCCTCGGATACCGGCAAATTTCACTCGAACTCTGGACCCACGATCGTGGCGGACTGACAGTCTTGGACCAACGCTACGTCGAGGGCTTCGAAAAAGTTCTCGACGGACGACCTGATCTTCTCGGAGACTAAAGCCGTCGGGCGCCGTCGTCGTCTGGCGCACCTCGGTGTCAACGCTGTACGTGAGCTCGACCGATAGGGTTGTTCCCACGAGACCAAGGGGTGCACATGAGTGAAGGACAACACCGTTCTGCAGTTTTTCAGCTCGCTAGTGAGGTAATTGATGCTCACGCGGCGGGGGACCCCACCGCGGCGACCTACTTTGGAATTTCCGGCTACGACCACCTTCTTCCCGATCTATCGCCAGCTCAACGAAAGCGCGATGTCGCTGAGACTCAGGCCTTCCTCGACCGCCTCGAGGCAACACCCGCCACGGATCAGATTGATGAGATTGCGGCTGCGCTGCTCAAGGAGAGATTGGAGTCGGGCCTCGGTCTGGCGACAAGTAGTGAGTCGGCTCGAGTGTTTTCGGTTCTGAGTTCACCAATTGCCAATTTTCGACAGGTATTTGAACTGATGGACAGCTCGGATATTGAGAGTATTACCGCACGACTGGACGCCGTCAGCGATTCGCTCACTTCGTGGAAATTGACTCTCGAGGAGCTCCGCGGAGACCAGCAGCTGCCGCCCAAGCGGCACATTGAGGGAGTGGCCCAGCAGGCCCGCCTGGCTGACTTCTCGGGATTTGCCGCTCGACTAGCCACGGGTGACGATGTGCACAGCCCGCTTCGCCAAGCCGCCGCGAACGCCGACGTGGCGTACGACGAGTTCGCAACGTGGATGACCGACTCTCTGTTGTCGAACGCCACGGAACGTGACGCCTGTGGGCCCGAGCGGTACGGCCAGTGGGCTAGTTACTGGACGGGGGCCTCTCTCGACCTCCTCGACACCTACCACTGGGGCTACGCCGACCTACAACGCATAGTGAGTCGTATGTGGGAGGTGGCCAAGGTCATTCTCCCTGGTGCTCAGGGTCTCGCGGAGGTAGCTGAGTATCTCGACAGCGACGAGACACGGTCAATCCACGGCACCGCTGCGTTGGTTGAACGTTTGAGGAAATTGACGCAGGACACGATCAAAGAATTGAACGGTACTCATTTCGACATTGACGAGCGAATTCAGTTCTGCGATGTTCGTATTGCCCCCGAAGGTAGTGCGGCGGCTCCCTATTACATTGGGCCGAGCGAAGACCTGTCTCGGTCGGGAACGACCTGGTACCCAACGCTCGGTCGCGACGCCTTCCCCTTCTGGAGTGACCTCGGAGTCTGGTACCACGAGGCTGTTCCCGGCCACCACCTGCAGATCGCGACCGCCACACTGCAGTCGGAGCGCCAGAGCCGTTACCAGCGGCTCGAAGGCGGCACCTCGGGCTACGTCGAAGGCTGGGCGCTCTACGCCGAGCGTCTGATGGATGAACTCGGCTACTACAACTTGCCCGAATATGAACTCGGCTACCTCTCAAATCAGGCCTTGCGCGCGGCGCGCGTGGTCGTGGATATCGGCCTGCACTTAGAGCTCCCGGTTCCCGAAGGCTTTTGGGCCATGGGCGAACTCGGTGACTGTTCGGGCAGGACCTGGACCGCCGAGATGGCCATTTGGGTCCTTGAGAATCTGGCCATCCAGAGTCACGACATGTCGGTATCCGAAGTGGACCGGTACCTCGGACTGCCCGGCCAGGCGATCTCGTACAAAGTGGGTGAACGAGTCTGGCTACGTTGCCGAGAAGACGCGAAGGCTCGACTGGGTGATACGTTTTCGCTGAAGAAGTTTCACGCTTACGCATTGGCTATGGGCGGCATGGGTCTCGACCCCTTTGAACAACTTATGAGCCAATGGGATGGCAATTGATTGCCGAATAGCACGATGGGACCCCCCTGCTCTTGCAATTCTGAATTTCGGATGCAGCATTAAGAATCAAGAATACGCAGCTCGATACACGTGAGTTCTGCGCTTGGCTCTCAGGTCTGTCGCTGAGATCCCGAGGACCAACACAGGCGCAGCCCGAAAATTTCCCGAAGGTAAGTTGGAATTTGTCTCCACGACTCGCGAAATAATTTTCTCGGCCCAGAGAGGAGTTATGTTTTCCGGCGCTCGCTAGGGGCAGCCAATGTCTGCGGTAACGGCGCACGGCCGACAGAGCCAAACAGGGCCACCGGGTACCTCGTATTTTTCTACGGCCCGTGAATCGCACCCTTGACATCGTGGCTTTTGGGTCATCACGACCGACAATACCCTGAATCGCGACGGGTTTTCCCCCGAGGGCGTTCAGTGGGTCAATAAATGACCAGTCACTGTTGGCACCCCTGACATTTGATACGTGGAAAATATTGGCTCGCTGGATGCGGGCAGTTGAGCGATTCCCCAACTTACTTTGGAAGACGAATCCGAATTGAATGTGTATCTCGAAATATTGGCAAACCAAAATTTTGGCTCGGGGCCACAAGATGCCGATAGGTCTACGCACGACCCTCATTGCTCGCTGCGCTTAAATTCGCGGATGAGCATCTTTCAAAGGGAGACTTTTTGTTACTTGGGAAATCTCTCGTCTGGCTCGCAACGCGCACGATGCAATGGCGATAGTGCTGAAGTTACGAGAACGTGGCATTTTCTTTCGAGACAACCGAAAAGTTTTCCGCAACACCCCAGAAGATAACCTCGCCTTTCTTTTTGAAGCAGGCATTGCGGAATTCGATAACGAAACGAAGCGCAGAACTTCAGTTGCCAGAATGTGGAAGCGCAAGGAGGACGGCGGGTGGAACGGTCGTGCACCGTTTGGATATGAGAATGGCGGCAAACGAGGCCCAAGTCTTAAAATTGTCGAGGCGGAAGCGGAAATCGTCCGCGAAATATTTGAGCGCGTTGTGGCCGGCGAGGACAGAACTTCAATTGGCAAGTCAGTCTCGACCCGAGACGCGTTCCTAAAGAGATTCAAGCCTGGAAATGACAATGTCAACCTGAAGCGGGTCGATCGCATTCTCAGATCACCCGTTTACCGAGGATTAATGCATAACACGAAATCCGAACTCCTCCTCGATTGCTTGGAGCAGCAAGGGGTTCCTGAGGACGAGCGAGAGTTCATCGTCGGAGACTGGACTTCAATTATTGATGAGGCCACTTTTGCGCGCGTTGAAGCGATGCTGGTGAGAAAGAGCTATGTCGGACACTCAAGGCACCTAGATAAGTACCCGCTCAAGTCGGTATTGGTCTGCTGGAAATGCTCCAAGCCAATGACCGGCTACGAGAAGAAGAATAAATATGCTTATTACGCCTGTAGGCAGTGCCCAGGCTCCATAGTCTCGACAAAAGAGGCTGATGCTCAATTCCTTGCCCTGCTGAAATCCTTTTCCGTCCCAACTGAATTGCTAGCTGACTGTGTGAGCGATATTACCGAGACCGCTGCACTTGAAGTTGAGCGTGGCAGGAGCCGACTT
>Ga0136642_1000116_pt1 | contig 47749 bp, 43 predicted proteins | sample LowCatLa1302831Y_FD_115313 | JGI IMG/M metagenome (GOLD analysis project Ga0136642, IMG submission 115313) | Freshwater microbial communities from Lower Cathedral Lake, Yosemite National Park, California, USA - 13028-31Y | ecosystem: Environmental > Aquatic > Freshwater > Lake ... | reverse complement strand
GATCATGTCATCATGTTTGTTTTGGATAAGAAGCTCATTCCCGCGGTTGAACGTTTGTTCCAATCGGGCTTTAGCAACTAAGCCTTCCCCCTATGTCTACCATCCAACGACTGCTCCCACAAGACGTATTCAAAGCCATCGAAGATTCCTCTGATGCGCTCCTGATTGATGTCAGAGATCCGGTTGAATTTCGTTTCGTCGGGCACCCGATCGGTGCCATCAACGTTCCCTGGGCATTTGCTCCCGATATGCGGACTAATCCGTCCTTTGTAGAACAGATCCTCCTCTTGGCGCCTTCTTATGACACCCCCTTATTCTTACTTTGTAGGAGCGGCCAACGATCGTTCCTCGCCGCAAAGGCTCTTGAAGAGGCGGGATATCAAAAGCTCACTAATATAGAGGAGGGGTTTGAAGGCAGCCTCGATGCAAGCAAACAGCGATCTACCCTCAACGGCTGGCGTTTTCACGGACTTCCTTGGGAGCAGACTTGATCACTGATTTTCGCGGCTTCTTTTAGCTTTGGCGGTCATGAGGTGATAGACCGTTTCGAGATGAGGATGGGCTACCCCGACACGTTGAGCGGCGCGGACTGCGTTTCCTAAAATCGCTTCGATTTCCATTTCATGTCCCGATTCATAGTCAAGGAGCATGCTGGTCTTATAAGGCGGCATCTTCAAAGTCCCCTCAATCTGCTCTTCTAAAATACAAGGATCAAGGGGATGGCCCACTCCCTCAGCAATCATCATCACTTCGGTCATGATGGCTCGGATGATAGGGTCTAGGGCGGCGAGCATCTCTTGGGTATTAAGGCCCCCACCAAGAACCGATAAGGGATTAAATACGGCGTTCCATACGCATTTTCTCCAACGTGCCGACACAATGTTCTCGGTGGTTAATGCTTTGACGCCCGCACGCTCGATGGCCTCCGCTAACAGGACGGTTTTGTCAGAGAGACCATAGGGGTAATTCCCGAGAGCAACATGACCGTATGCCTGATGCCAGATGGTGCCAGGTTGCGTCCGGGTCACACAGATAAAAGCAAGGCCAGAAATAATTTCATGGGTTTTGAAGGCGGCCTGAATGGAGTCTTCAACGTCGACCCCATTGCATAACAAGCCGATCGCGGTGTTGGATCCAACAAATGGCCTAATAAGGGCCACGCGATCGAGACTCTTAAGAACCTTGGTACAGAGCAGGATGACATCAGGCTCGAAGGACAATGAGTCTTGGTCTTTGATCACTTCAGCCGGCATGAAATGCCAGTGGCCCAGGGCGGTGTCACTGATGATATGGATGCCGTGTTGTTTGATCATCTCATAGTCTGATCGCGCGAGTACGGCGACATGGTGACCACCTTTTGCTAACAGTGACCCGTAAAAGCTGCCTATGGCGCCTGCCCCTATAATCAGGATGTTCATGAATGAAGACCACTCAGCTGGGTTTTGATAAAAGGGATGGTCAACCGGCGTTGGGCCGCCAGGGAGGCTTGATCGAGACGCTCCAACAGTGGCATTAAAGAGGAAAGACTGCGCGGCGTATGGGTCATCAGGTACCGACCGACAGACGGTGTCAGCTCCATACCGAGAGATTGCGAGCGGTGAATCAACACCGATAGAAGATCCTCATCGGAAAGCGGTTTGAGGTTTAGGATAAGACCTCCTGCTATGCGACTTGAAAGATCCGGTAAGCAGGCTTTGATATCACCCACCGGGCAGCTGAGGCTTATGAGTAATGGTTTGCCTAGATTCATTCTTTGTTGGTACATCATCATGAGAGCAAGATCCCATGCTGGATGACCTAAAACGCCGTCTACATCATCAAGACAAAGGCAATCGAGATGATCAAGATCCTCAAGCAGTTGCGGGCCGTTATCAGTAAGGTCTTTCAGGGGAAGAACCAGGGACCCATGATGATGGCGGTGTGCATCCTCTGATACCGCGTTGAGGAGGTGTGACTTGCCGTGACCTTTAAGACCCACGAGAACGATGAAGGGATCACAGAGGGTTCCACGTGCGGCGGCTTTGAGGTGAGCAATCGCTTCGCTGTTAGGCCCTTCTTGAAAAGATTCAAAGGTCCATTCAGGGTGCAAGGTTAAGGGCAAGGGCAACTGTTCAGCCACGGCGACCATCGATGGGGTGGGTGGCAAATGCGATCGCTGTATGAGCGATTCGAGCGCCTAATACACGGCAAATTTGATGCTCCTCCTCACTGATTTTGGTGGATCCGCCTCCCGTATAGCGGCTGGGGCCGTAGGGGGTCCCGCCGGTCTTGGTGTGGCCCAGTGCCTTTTCCTGGCTCGGAATCCCGACCAAGATCATGCCGTGATGCAAAAGAGGAATCATCATGCTGAGGAGTGTGGCTTCTTGGCCGCCATGGAGCGATGACGTGGACGTAAAGACACCGGCCGGTTTCCCAGACAGAGACCCTGAAAACCACAAACTGCTCGTGCTATCGATGAAATGCTTCATCGGGCCCGCCATATTGCCAAAATGCGTTGGACTGCCAAGCGCCAGGCCATGGCATTCTCGAAGATCATCGAGCGTTGCGTAAGGGGCACCTGTCTCAGGAATATCGCTCGCTGTCGCTTCACAGATCGTCGAAACTTCAGGGACGGTGCGAATTCGAGCGCTCGCCCCAGAAACTTCTTCAATGCCTCGAGCGATCAGTTGGGCCATGTCGCGAGTACTCCCATGCCGGCTGTAATAAAGGACTAGGATTTCGATCATGTAAGGATGTGGTTGCTAATGATGATGAGGCTTTGGGGTTTAAAGAATCGATAGAACTCGTTCGGGTGGACGACCAATGACGGCAGCATCAAGGCCGATGAGGATGGGTCGCTCAATCAAGATGGGATGGGTCACCATCGCTTCAATGAGCACCTGATCGGCAAGGCTTTGGTCGCTAAGATGCAGCGCTTTATAGGGCAGCTCTTTGGTTCTTAAAAGCGCTCTGGGAGGGATTCCGAGCTTTTTCAAGACCGACCCGAGGGTCGCTGCGTCGGGTGGGTCTTTGAGATATTCGCGGATCACAGGCTCAATACCTTTGCTTCGTATCAGTTCAAGGGCTTCCCGCGACTTCATACAACGCGGATTGTGATAAAGCGTCATGGTCATAGGAGATTCCTGAGATGGATTGATCACATCAAGGGTCATATATCAACGCGTGCCATCTGAATGACTTCTCGAAGGACGGTCGTTGCATAGGATCCGGCGGGCAGGGTAAAACTGATCTTGATCGCGTCGATTCCGATACTTTCATACCGGAGATGCTCAGGACAAAGCCTAAATGGGCGCCGTTGGGTTTCAAGGCCTTCTTGCCGCAAGCCTTCGACGAGATCGAGATGTTGCTCTTCTATCGCTTCTTCCATGAAGCGGGCTTTTCCAGTGGCGCTCGAGGGTGCTTGTCCTACCAAGACACCACTGGGATGAATGACCTTGGTGGCGAGCCGTTCCTGAATCGCCTGATCGAGGGGATCTGGGATGAAGAAACTTTTGGAATCCTCAAACATGAAGACATCACCGTCAACCCATTGATCCCACTCACGCCCCATGACCCTTTGGGCCAAAAGGTCATTGAAAATCTGAGAGCGTGCTGCTGAGAGAAAAAGCCCACGCCGGTGAGCGTCGATCTTTCGCTCTTTATCTTTAAACAGCTGCCGCGCCCGTTCGGTGTTATCGCCCTGATGGCCAAAGCGCTGTGGGCCAAAATAATTGGGAACCCCAAAGGTCTGAATGGCTGTTAATCGCGCTTCAAGCGTTTCAGGCGCCACGCTCAACTGACGGAGGCAGAGGCTGAATCGATTGCCTTTCAGGGCCCCTTTTCTCAGCTTTCGGGCGTTTCGCGCCGCGGTGAGAATCCTGATTGTTGGCGTATTGAACCGTGTCCAGTCAGGATCCTCTTTTCCAGGCAATTGAATGCTGAACCATTGTGTGGTTAACCCGTGACGGTCTTTAAGGCCCGCATAGCTGACGTCACGTATTCTGACACCGCAAAAGGCGGCCAGCTGGCGGGCCACCACATCGGTATTTTCTCCCGCCTTTTCGACGTGGACGAAGGCATGTTCACCTTCTCCCGAGATGTCAAAACTTAAGATTTCCTCAACAATAAAATCCATGGGGGTCAGCTTGATCACCCCATGGGCTGCTGGAACGCCATGGCTATGCGGTAAGTCAGCGGTGGGGTCTGACATCACTTGATTAGGGCTTTTCTAAGAGGGCAACCGCCATCGATGAGATGCCTTCGCCGCGGCCTTCAAACCCCATTCCCTCGGTGGTGGTGGCCTTGACGTTGACAGCATCGATCTTAATAAGAAGGTCTTGGGCAATGTTTGCGCGCATTCTTTCGATGTAAGGGGCTAACTTTGGGAGTTGCGCAATGATCGTGACATCGACATTGACGACGACATAGGACTGTTGAGTTAATTTAGCCACAATATCCCTTAAGAGGATACGACTGTCGATGCCTTTAAAGTGTTGGTCAGTATCTGGAAAATGGCGACCAATGTCGCCTAAGCCTGCAGCGCCCAAGAGGGCATCTGAGAGGGCATGAAGGGCCACATCGCCATCAGAGTGGGCCGCAAGACTCTTCGAATAATCGATGGGGACGCCGCCAAGAATCAATTGACCGCCTTCGGTGAAACGGTGGGCATCGTACCCTTGTCCAACTCTGATCATGAGATCTTATTCCTATTTGAGTGATGATTTAAAAAAAACCGACGCACGGACTTGGATCACAGGTTGTGCCTTACACTGATGGGCCCTGGGCCAGATTCGGGGCGTTCTCCTTCATTTGTTCCTCAAGAAAAAAAGCGGCAAGGCCAAGATCTTCTGGGCGTGTGATCTTGATATTATCGGGACGGCCTTCAATGATCCGAGGTTTTAGGCCGGTCCACTCGATCGCACTCGCTTCATCGGTGATTAAGGCGCCTTCAAAAAGACCCTCACGAAGCGCCGTTCTAAGGGCTTCATAACGAAACATTTGCGGTGTCTGCGCCCGCCAAATCTGCCGTCGATCGGTGGTTTCTAGGACGCGCCCTGCTTCAACACGTTTTAAGGTATCGCTGACCGGTAAGGCGAGTAATCCACCCACGGGGTCATCAGAGAGAGTCTTCATGAGCTTTAGGATGTCGCTTTGGGTGATACAAAGCCTCGCTGCATCGTGGACAAGCACCCAATCCATCGGGGCAGCAAGCTTGCTGAGGTGATCAAGTCCCATGAGAACGGAGTCCGCTCGCTCTTGGCCACCTTCTGCTCTAAGGATCCGTGGGTGGTTGTCAAAGGGAAGCTCTTCCCAATAGCCATCCAAAGGCCCAAGGGCTACCGCAATGGCTGAAATGTCAGGCACCGCTAGCAGCCGTTCAAGGGTGTGTTGCAGCACGGGTTTGCCGAGGACCTCTAGGTACTGTTTGGGTCGGTCGGATGCCATTCTTGTCCCTACGCCAGCTGCAGGAACCACGGCCCAGAAACGGTCTTTCATCGGTGGTGAAGGGTGCTTGATTGACAGTGTGATCGCACTGATGCCCCATGGCTTCAGTGCTTGCTAGGGGTTATCGCCTTCCCGGGTGGCTTTGCCTTTGCGTGGTCTTTGTTCCGCGCTTTAGGTTGATCAACGGTGACCTCGGGTGCCAACGGCTTGATGGGCGTTTGCGTCTCTTCGTCGTAGACCTGGACGTAGGTTTCGCCAGGCTTGACCATGCCGAGATCGTGTCGAGCTCGTTCTTCGATGGCATCAGAGCCATCGCGAAGATCGATCACATCGGCAGCCACTGCTGCATTACGGACTTTACGCTTTTCGCCTTCCTGCTGAAGTTCTTCAATACGGTGCGTTGTTTCACGGAGTTCCTCAACGCCACCATCACCGAACCAGAGTCGGTATTGGAGTGCCGCAATCAGTAACAGCAGGAAAACGATCAGCTTAGACAAGGGTCTGACCTTAAGGTGTCATTAAAATGCGCGTTTAAAGGCGCTTTGACCCGCATACCGCGCCTTATCGCCAAGCTCGGCCTCAATTTTTAATAGGCGGTTATATTTCGCCACACGATCAGACCGGCTCAGTGAGCCTGTTTTGATCTGGCCGGAGCGAGTAGCTACTGCTAGGTCGGCGATGGTGGAATCCTCCGTTTCTCCGGAGCGATGAGACATGACGGTGGTGTAATCGGCCCCATGTGCCATGTCGATGGCTTCTAAGGTTTCGGTTAAGGATCCAATTTGGTTGACCTTGATCAGGATCGAGTTCGCCACCTTGGCTTCAATGCCTTTTTTCAAGATGGAAGGGTTTGTGACGAAAAGATCATCACCGACAATCTGGATGCGATCACCGAGTTTGTCGGTCATAAGGCCCCAGCCATGCCAGTCTCCTTCAGCCAAGCCATCCTCGATGGTGATGATTGGATACCGATCAACCCAGTCGGCCAAATAATCAACGAATTCTTCAGAGGTAAACTTCTTCCCTTCCGATTCAAGATCATAAATCCCATCTTTGTAGAATTCAGAGCTGGCGACATCAAGCCCTAAAAAAATGTCCTTGCCAGCGACGTAGCCTGCATTAGCGATCGCCTCGAGGATGACTTCAATCGCTGATTCATTAGAAGGAAGATTTGGGGCGAATCCGCCTTCATCACCGACACCGGTGGCCAAGCCTCGGTCATGCAGGACCTTCTTCAGCGCGTGGAAGATTTCAGCGCCATAACGGAGGGCCTCGCGGAAAGAGGGCGCACCCACCGGTAAAATCATGAATTCTTGCATGTCCACACTGTTATCAGCATGGGCACCCCCATTGATGATGTTCATCATGGGAACCGGCAGGATGTATTCGCCTGAGTTGTTGAGATATTCATAAAGCGGCTTCCCGGCTTCGTTTGCAGCCGCTCGGGCGGTAGCGAGTGAGACGCCGAGAATCGCATTGGCGCCTAAACGGCCTTTGTTGTCAGTCCCATCGAGAGCAATCATCGTCGCATCAACGGCTTTCTGGTCAGTGGCTTCTTGGCCGATAACGGCAGAACGGATTTCGCCATTGACGTGGGCCACCGCCTTGGTCACCCCTTTGCCAAGGTACCGTGACTTATCGCCATCTCTGAGTTCGATGGCTTCACGTGAACCGGTGGAGGCCCCTGAAGGAACCATGGCACTCCCGGTGGCACCAGATTCTAAAATAACATCGACAGCGACCGTGGGGTTGCCGCGTGAGTCCAGCACCTCGAGTGCTTTGACATCAATAATTTTACTCATAGGGGTGATCTCCTTGTGATCAAATGGAACAGATAACAAATTAAAAAAGAGGCTGCGCCTTGACGGTCATGTCAAGGGTCTTTAAGACTTCAAGTAATTCTCTCATTCGCGCCATCGGCCATGAATTGGGTCCATCACTCAAGGCTTTATCAGGATTTGGATGCGTCTCCATAAAGAGTCCGGAGATACCTACGGCAAGCGCTGCCCGGGCTAGTGCGGGAATGAATTCCCGCTGCCCACCCGACATCGTTCCCTGGCCGCCAGGAAGCTGGACAGAATGGGTTGCATCAAAGACCACAGGGCAGCCCGTCTCACGCATGATGACGAGGGAGCGCATGTCGGAGACTAAATTGTTATAGCCAAAGGAGACACCCCGTTCACAGACCATGATCTTTTGGTTGCCGGTGGCCTTGGCTTTCTCGACCACGTGCTTCATATCCCAAGGGGCTAGGAATTGACCTTTTTTGATATTAACGGGAAGTCCAAGCGCTGCTACTTTATGGATAAAGTTAGTCTGGCGGCACAGAAACGCCGGCGTCTGAACCACATCAACCACCTCGCGGATTTCATCGAGTGGGGAGTCTTCGTGGACATCGGTGATCACGGGAACACCGATGCTGTGTCGAACCTTTTGTAGAATTTGGAGGCCTCTTTCAACGCCAAGACCACGAAAACTTTGTCCTGAAGATCGATTGGCCTTATCGAATGATGATTTATAAATAAAGGGAATTCCAAGTGCCTCGGTTAATTCCTTGAGCGTCCCAGCCGTCTCCATGGCGAGTTCCTCGCTTTCAATCACGCAAGGCCCTGCCATCAAGAAGAAGGGCTCCTGTGCTCCGATTTTAAAATGACAGAGTTTCACGATCTTTAGTTATCCTCTTTAACGCGAGTGCGCGCGGCCTCGATGAATCCAGTGAATAAAGGGTGTCCCCGGCGGGGGGTGGAGGTGAATTCAGGATGGAACTGGCAGGCAAGAAACCAGGGATGGCCTGGGATTTCAATCGCTTCTACCAGTTTTCCATCAAGGGAAGTTCCCGCTACGCGAAGCCCGTTCTTTTCGAGGATCTCGAGGTAGTCGTTGTTGAATTCATAGCGGTGGCGATGCCGCTCAATGACTTCGTCCTGACCATAGACCGCGCGGGCGAGTGATCCTTTGACCAGACGACATGGTTGTCCGCCAAGACGCATGGTGCCCCCAATGTCAGAGGCTTGCGTGCGAACTTCCACCTGGCCTGAAGCATCTTTCCATTCAGTGATTAAAGCGATCACGGGATGGGGGGTTTCCATGTTAAATTCCGTGGAGTGCGCGTCGCTTAGTCCTGCAACGTTGCGCGCATATTCAATGACCGCTACTTGCATGCCAAGACAAATACCGAGGTAGGGAATCCCATTCTCGCGCGCATATCGTACGGTGTTGATTTTGCCTTCAATGCCACGCTCACCAAACCCGCCTGGAACGAGAATCGCATCAATCCCATGCAGCAAGAGGCTGGGGTCAATGCCGATATCCTCCGAGTCGAAGTAGTGAATAAGAACCCGGCTCCGGGTCTTGATGCCGGCATGCGTTAAAGCTTCTGACAGAGATTTGTAGGCATCCGTGTGGTTCACGTATTTGCCGACCATGGCCACGTTCACTTCGGTATCCCAATGCGTCAGGCCATCAGTGACCTCGAGCCATTCAGTGAGGTCTGCAGGAGGGGCATCAATGCCGAGCTTACGAACGACGATGTTGTCTAGCCCCTGTTGGTGAAGGCTCGAGGGGATACTGTAGATCGTATCGGCATCAACCGCTGAGATGACGGCCTGTTCACTGACGTTCGTAAACAGCGCGATTTTTTTTCTCTCGGATTCGGGGATCGTCCGATCAGAGCGGCAAATTAAAATATCGGGTTGAATACCAATGGTTCTGAGTTCTTTGACGGAATGCTGTGTTGGCTTGGTTTTCAATTCGCCGGCGGTCCCGATATAGGGAACCAGTGTCAGATGAATAAAGAGGGTGTGTGCTTCACCAAGCTCTACCCGCATTTGCCGAATCGCTTCTAGAAAGGGCTGAGACTCAATGTCACCCACGGTGCCGCCGATTTCAATCAGGGCGACGTCATGAGCTTCTGCGCTGAGTTTGATGACCCGTTTGATCTCGTCGGTGATATGCGGAATGACCTGCACGGTTGCCCCAAGATATTCACCTCGTCGTTCCTTGCGGATGACGTTTTCATAAATCTGACCGGTTGTCCAGTTATTGACCTTGCCCATGGTCGTGCTCACGAAGCGCTCATAGTGGCCTAGATCAAGATCGGTTTCAGCGCCATCCTGAGTGACAAACACCTCGCCATGTTGGAAGGGGCTCATGGTGCCTGGATCCACGTTAATGTAAGGATCAAGCTTAGTCATCGTCACGCCAATCCCTCGGGCCTCAAGAATAGCCGCGAGTGATGATGCCGCAATGCCCTTGCCCAGCGATGAGACAACGCCGCCAGTAATGAAGATATATTTGGTCATTCGGGATGTGGGTGGTGTGTGCGAGGTTTGCCATCACCAAGTCCCTGTTGCTGGAATTTGATCTGGCAGGTACATATTTTACTTCACCGTCAGGCAGCCGTCACCGGATATGGCTTCTTGATTCAGCATAATCCGTTTAAAATTAGAACATTGTTGCTTTTTGAGGTCATTCTAATGCGGTCCACCTTCAACGTTCTGCTGTTCATCACGCTTTTAGCCATCACCAGCTCTGGGTGCACCTGGGTTGATTTGAAACCACAGGGCGAAAAGGTCAAGCTGCTGACCGCGCTGAATGCTCGAAAATGCAAAAAAATTGGTCATGTGACCTCCAACACGACGGACTCCGTGGCTTATATCCCGAGAGACTCTGAATCAGTTAATGATGAACTCTCTCGGCTTGCACGGAACTACGCCGGGCAGATGGGTGGCAATGCCATTGTTTCTACCGGCGTCGCCCATGACGGTGAACAATCCTTCAACGTTTTCTACTGCAAATAATCTTTTAGGGATCCTGCCGCTCGGGCTTTAATCCTTGAGTGTTTTTTGCGGCGGCTGAAAACGCTTCGTCTATCCATAAATCACCCACCGCTGCTAATTTCTCATCGAGATAAATTATCGGCATGGTTTTTCGGACCCAAGGGGGGACGCCTGCTTCTTGAAACAGTTTACGAAGGTCTTGGTGGCCCGCGCGCCCTTTAATTTTTATCTTTTCACCCCCTTGTCGGTAACGGACTGAGATCTTGTGAGCGTGCCAGTCCATGAGGTCAATGCCATCACCAAAGGTCTCGTGCAGCACCAAGCTCCCATTCTGTTCAAGCTGAATCAGTCGGGTGGTTGAAGCAATCGACACAGACGTGACTTTAGGGATTTCGGGGCGGGGAGGATGGAGGTAGAGGCGCCCACGATAGCGCCGAATTTGTCCTTGTGCCCAAGCAATATTGGGGTTGCGATCCTCCGCTGCGGAGAGGCCTTCGCCGCAAATACGTTCGATCATCTTGGTCGATGGCAGTCTATATCCCAAACAGCGGATCCAGCGCCTAACGATAGCTCGTTGCAACGCTGGCCCCAGCCTTATCAGTCGATCGACGTCGAGACACGAGCCTTTTAAGGTCTTTTCGTAATGTTCCTCGATCGCTTCTTCCAGCAGTTGTTCTGCCTCCGCCACATGCTGCGCGCTCCTCGCGATGACAGCGCTTAGCGTGGGCCAGCGTTGTTGGATGATAGGGAGAATCTCACGCCGGACTAAATTACGATCCATGCGCGCGTCCTGATTGCTCGGGTCCTCCACCCAGGAGATGTCCTTCTCGAGACCAACTTTCATGATGTCCTCACGCGTTACGCCCAAGAGAGGCCTCATGAGGCATCCATCTTGAAAAGACGTTCTTAAGGGCATCGCCGAAAGACCTCGAAGGCCAGCGCCTCTAAAAAGCTGCAAGAGAAACGTCTCGGCCTGGTCGTCTTGATGTTGGGCCAACACTAAGGCCTCTTTCGGCTTGATGATCGAGGCAAAAGCCTCGTAGCGACAGTTGCGCGCCTTTTCTTCAGGGCTTTCGCCTGGGGCGTGACGGGCATCCACCTTGATGATCACGAGGGGGATCTCCAATTGGCCACTATAAGAGCTGCAGTGGGCAGTCCATTGGTCCGCTTGATCATGAAGCCCATGATGAACATGGATCGCTTTAACGATGCTATGGGGCAGAAAATGTCGAATTTCAGCGAATAGCGTTAACAGAACGCTTGAATCGATGCCGCCGCTGTAGCCGACCCAATAGGTACTAGCGCTTGGCCATCTCCTCAGCTGATCGAGGAGATAAGCGGGTGTCAGCATCGACCGAACCTTCAGTGGGTCCGCATCAACTTGGATTCGCTTCCTCAAAAACGCCATAAGACATCAATTTTTGATAGCGTTTCTCAAGGAGTGTGTCGAGTGGCATAGCCTTCAGTTCGGCCAGCGATCGTTTAAGCGCACGAGCGATGGCTTCTGCGGTGTTCTCACGATCACGATGACAACCCCCTAGAGGCTCAGGGATGATTTCATCGATCAGTGAGAGCCCTAAAAGGCGATCGGAAGTAATGCCCATGGCTTCAGCGGCGAGTTCCGCCTTATCAGCACTTTTCCAAAGAATCGTGGCACATCCCTCGGGTGATATGACCGAATAAGTACTGTATTGAAGCATCATGAGTCGATCACCCACCCCAATGGCTAAAGCGCCCCCTGAGCCCCCTTCGCCAATGACGGTGCAAATGATCGGCGTCTTCAAGGTCGCCATTTCAAAAAGATTTCGGGCAATGGCCTCACTTTGACCCCGCTCTTCTGCGTTGATGCCGGGATAGGCGCCGGGGGTATCAATGAGGCAGATGATCGGTAGTTTGAAGCGTTCAGCAAGTTTCATGAGACGCAACGCCTTCCGATAACCCTCAGGACGCGGCATCCCAAAATTACGGAAGATTTTATCTTTGGTGTCACGGCCTTTCTGATGCCCAATGATCATGACCGGGGTGCCCCCAAGCTTCGCGAGGCCACCGACGATAGCTGGATCATCTGCGAATGTCCGGTCACCGTGCAATTCATGGAAATCTTCGAAAATGAGCTCGATGTAGTCGAGGGTATAGAGCCGCTGAGGATGCCGTGAAAGCTGTGAAATCTGCCAGGCCGTCAGCGTGGTGAAGACGGATTCAGTCAGTTTCCGGCTTTTCTCCTCAAGTTTTGCTATCTCCTCTGAGATATTGATCTCATTATCAAAGCCCACACGCCGCAATTCATCAATTTTGGCCTGCATATCAGCGATGGGTTGTTCAAAATCGAGAAAATTGAGATCCATGGCCGGTCATTCTCATCACACAAAAAGGGCTATTTTAACACTTCCCTTAAGAATGCTTGAAGGACTTCAAGCGATCGGTCATCGGTGGTGGGGTTATATAAGGTACCAAAGCCTGGATCATTGGCGGTTGGATTGGTGAAGGCATGCATCGTGTGGGAGTAGACATGCAATTGCCAGTCAGCGCCCCGATGGGTTAATTCGCGACCAAGAACGAGGGCCTCTTCAGGTGGAGCCAGCGGATCATCAAAACCATGCAGGATAAGGATCTTGGCTTGAATCGGTGGGGTAGGGAGCCCTACAGGGGGGTGAAAAAGACCATGGAAACTGATGACCCCTTGAAGGTTGGCACCACTTCGGGCGAGATCCAAGACACAGAGCCCACCGAAGCAAAATCCGATGGCAGCCACTTGATCAGGGTCTGATTCAGGCTGTGCCTTCAAGACCTCAAGGGCAGTCCACAGACGATCCTTGAGAAGAGATCGATCACTGAGGAGTCCCTTCATCAAGGCCGAACTCTCTTCAGGCGTTTGTCCAACCTTAGCCCCTCCGTAAAGATCGACGGCGAGGGCCGTATAGCCCCACTGGGCTAATTGTTCTGCCTTACGGCAGGCGAATGCATCGCGTCCTACCCAGGTAGGAATCACCATAACCGCTGGTTTCGGTGATTCAGTCCCTTCAGGGAAGGCGAGGTGGCCCTCAAAGTCAACGCCTTGATGCTGATAAACGACCGTTCTGGTTTTCAATGCCATGGTATGACTCGAAAGGCTTAGTGGATGAAAGGTAAGAAGAGGTTGTCATCAAGCGACAAGCGATCATCGATCATACGGCAGAATGGGGTTCCAAGGGTCTTTGTATTGACGCCCATAGTGACGTCATTCAAACTGGGACTATGGTTAATGGTTCGTTTTTACACACCACGATGCGCCCGATTTTTTTTCTTTTAGTGATCATCTTCGCGGGCTGTGCTAGCGACAAAAATACAAAGACCACGGCTCCCAACGCCCTGGGGGAAATGACGGTCATTTACCAAGGCCCCATTAGCCTTGGCTCAAACCCTCCTATAGAGAGTCTTTGGGAGGTGGCGGATGTTGGCAAAGGCGTCACCGCCGGTGCGGTTCAATTCACTCTCCGTCTCACCCTTTCGAATGATCAGATTAAGACGGTCGTGGTGTCTTCTATGGAAGTCATCTGTGAGCCTTTCCCTAAAGCACGCTCCCTACCAGGCCTTATCTCCGTCGATACAGTATTCGCTGATGGACGCCATACCCATGAATCAGACCCTGCAAAGTCAGATATCTGGCAGGGTTTTCAGCATAACGAGGCTTTAAAAGACCTCTGCCGTCAGGCAGGCGTCGCCTACCGGTAGTCTTTGGGTGTCAGTGACCGATGAAAGGCCGTTTTGGGATCGAAAGCTCAAGTCTATGGGCCCCAAAAAGGCTTAACTCCAGCGTAAAAAGAGTTTGTTGTAGCCCTTGACGTCCTCAATCACCTTCCCGGTTCCCCGTGCGACGGCAGACAGGGGATCTTCGGTGACGTGAACGTCGAGACCCGTTTCCTCACTGATTCGTTGCGCCAAACCCTTGAGTAGGGCGCCACCACCCGTCAGATGGATGCCACGAACAATGAGGTCACTGGTTAATTCAGCCGGTGTCACTTCGAGCACGTTCATAATTGATTTTAAGATATTGCTTGCCGCAGGCTCGATAGCGAGGCGCACTTCTTCAGGGGTCAATTCAATAGCTCTCGGTTTCCCCAGCGTTAAATCCCGACCACGCGCGGAATAGGTGTCGATGTCATCGACCGGCATCACCGAGCCAGCGACGCATTTTATTTCCTCGCCGGTTCGATCACCGACTAGGAAACGTCGTTGTGTTTTAAGATAACGAATGACGCACTCTGTCAGTTCGTCACCCGCCACTTTGATGGTCTCACCGACCACAATGCCTGAATTTGATATGACGGCCACTTGAGTCGTGCCGCCGCCGATATCAACGACCATATGGCCGGATGATTCCTTGACGTCTAACCCAGCGCCAATGGCAGCGGCGATCGGCTGGGAAAGCAAAAATACTTTACGGGCATGGGTTTCAGCAATTGCCGCGCAAACAGCACGTTTTTCAACGTCAGTCACGCCGTTCGGGAGGCTGATCACCACGTGGCGCGGAACCTTGTGGAGGCCCACAACGCGGGTAATGAACCGCTTCAACATGCCAGCGGTCATATCAAAATCTGCTATCACCCCATCTCGGATCGGACGAATGGTGCTGAGTTCGGGGTGAACCTTCCCCATCATTGCGCGGGATTCAGTGCCAACGGCGATGATATCCCGTTGCACGTGATCAAACGTGACGATAGAAGGTTCATTAAGAAGGACGCCTTTGCCTCTGACAAAAATCAGGGTATTGGCCGTGCCAAGATCAATTCCAATATCGATGCGTGGGAAAAAATAACTGAGCATGGTGTCATGTGGTTGCTGCCAACAAGCATCGAGGGTGGACAACATGGTGTCCAAAACCGAGAAGACAGTGGCCTAAGAACGATATGAATGAATTGACTACATTCTGCACAATGCCCTCATTTCGTGCAAGGGAAAAGGCTGAGGATGATCGCCTCCCAAGGGATTATTGATGTCTGTTACTGGCGGACAACTGACGCCGATAGACTCGGGTTGTGAATAGAAAAACGACGGCGATGATCAGACTCCCAAGGAGGATGAAGAGCAATCCTTGCCAGAAAGTATGATGGATCAATGATCGTGATCGCGTTTCTGCTTGTTCGATCGCCCGATCGATGATCAGGGTCAGCCGTCCGGTATTCTGGGGTGCGAGCAATGGTTCGATGGTCTGAATGAGCACGGTGAGACGTTCTGCCATTTTTTCGATCTTCGCGGCCGACTCTTCGTAATCTTTGATCCTGAAGGGGGGATCATCCTCGTGGCCATTCGGTGGGGTCTTCCGGATTTCTTGAAGAACCGATTCATAGGTTTTGAGCATGGCACTGGTCGCGTCTGCCATTTTGCTGCCTTCGCCAAAGGCTTCCCCAAAGTTTTTAGCCAGATGGCCCATTTCTCCTTGTTCCTTGGTGAGCGCCGCCAAGATTTTCTCACGCTCAGAGCTGATGACCGAGGGCAACATTTCAGCCGTCTTCCCAACTTTAGCGCTGGCTTTTGCGATTTCTTGGGCGCTCTCTACAAAATGCTTTACTTCAGGCACGCGTCCCGTGCGTGCGGTTAAAAGCTCCATCTGCCATTCCATCAATTGGGGGACACGCTTACCCATAAAGAGTGCTCGTTCGCCGAATAGCCGTGTCTCACTGAGTTCTCGAGTGGCAGGATCAAGGCTCGCGAGTGGGTCAAGATCGAGAAGGGAAAACACGCTCGAATGGGTGGTGTCTATCTGTTTAGATTGATCCCCCTTTTCAAGAATTTGATTCACCAGGGTGATGTTGGCTAATTCTGCGAATCCTCTCTCTTTCTGGGGGTTGAGTTTGTGCCAACTCTGGACCGCGTTGGAGAGTTCATTCATCTGGTCTTGCGCCAGGATGGTCACGCCCAATGCCCGGATATCCTGATTCGCGTCACTCACCACCTTTTCAAGCCGATCAACTGAATCGCCAAACTCCATCGGTCGCCAATATTCACGGATGCTGGTTTTAACCGATTCGGTGAAGACAATCATGCTCACGAGATTCGCCAGCGGGTTGGAACCGGTGGCGAGGGTGATTATATCGGTTGCAATCTTGAGTTTCACCATGACCAGAAACTCCCTGGAGACAGGCTCTCCGTTGCGCTTCAAGCTTTCTGTGGCCACACTCATGCTGATGATGAAGTTATCAGCAAATCTTAATATATTTTCCTGTAAGTCAACCGGATCGTAGGTCTTATCAGGCTCGAAACCGCGGGCAACGACTCTGATGGCGATCATGGGTAATTCGGCGGCCTTTTCAATCAGGGTGCAACCCGAAAGGGTGGTTGAGAGAAAAGACACCAGCCCAATGAGCATCCAAAAAAACGGACGCATCGCATGATGATTTGGTGTATCGGTCAAAGTTCGGTCAGAAGGCATAATTGAAGGATAGCGTTATTTCAACTTTATGCCGAGAGAAATTCGGTGTCTTTTGACTTAAACCGTTTAAGCTTGCTCTTTCTAAATCCTCTATATCAAGCAGAAGATCTATGCCATGTCCGATTTTTCATAGTGTGGTTGATCCACTCTATTCGGCTCTCTTTACAATTGATTCTACTGGAGCCATTCGCTCGGTGGGTGCCTCAGCTCTTCTGGTGGCCGCGGCTGAAATGGGTGACAAAAGCCAGTTAGTCGCCATGGCACTTGCTTCTCGACATCGCCATTGGCCCGTTTTTTTGGGGGCAACGCTCGCCTTTGCGTTATTGAATGCGATCGCCGTCCTCTTTGGATCCATCGCCAGCCATTGGTTGCCGGCACCCATCTCTTCGTTATTGGTCGCGGGTCTCTTTATTCTGTTTGGGCTTCGTTATGTCTTTGATCCTGGCAAGACGGCCGATGAAATCCCGAAAGAGGAGCGAGGCCACGGGGTTTTGGTGACCACCTTCTTGATGATCTTTCTCGCAGAACTTGGTGACAAGACACAATTTGCCGTGGCAGGCCTTGGCGCTTCAGAGCCACCCTTTTGGGTTTGGGTAGGATCAACCATCGGGCTTTCGATCACCTCAGGGCTTGGAATCTGGGTCGGAAGAATCATCTATCGCCGTGTATCAACGCGCATGATCAATCGGTGTGCCGGTTTCCTATTTCTGATTTTCGCAGGCTATGCCCTTCATGCCGCTTTGAGGGGGGATGAGCTACACAACATCTGGTCTTCTTTTGATGTCCGTGGTTTCAATGTCATCAGACACGATGAAGAATGAGTTCGATAACAAGCTTACTGCCGAAATAGGCCAGCATCAGGAAGGCGAAGCCTAAAAGAGTCCAACGAATCGCGAACTGGCCCCGCCAACCATAACGAATGCGTCCTAAAAGTAGCCCTAGAAAGACCAACCAGGCCAGAATCGAGAGGATGGTTTTATGCGCAAGATGTTGGGCGAAAAGGTTATCAAGAAAGATAAACCCTGTCAGTAATGAGAGACCTAGGACAACCCAACCCGCCGCAATTAACTGAAACATGAGTGTTTCCATGCTCTCCAGCGAGGGGAGGGAGCGAATCAAAAGGCCACTGGGGTTCCGCCGCCTTAAGCATGCCTCCTGCAGCGCCAGCAGAAGCGCTTGAATCGCTGCAATATTTAAGAGGCTGTAGGCCATGAGTGAGGCGAGAATATGGGTGGTCATCGCGGGGCCTTGATCGCTTAAGGTCCTCGCAGGCTCCTGGTAGAGTAGGGTCAGTGTAAGAATGATGAGGGCAATGGGATAGGTCACTAATCCTAGTTTATCAATGGGTCTTATGAGGGCTGCGAGCACTAAAATAGCATTGATGCCAAATGAAACCAGTGACAGGGCACTCATAAAACTGACGTTAAGCCCCTCTGGGCCTAGATTCGCTTCAAAGAGTAACCAACCATGCGTACCGACCGCTAGGGCACCCAATGAAAGGGAGTGCCAATGAGTATCCCCGCGCAACGATGGACCTTTTTTTTTGGTTATTCTTATGGACTGGAGGAGTGCTCCAAGGGCCATGAGATAAGTGAGGATGGTGATGGATGTGTAGGCAGGAATAGGCATGGGATGGACTCTCTCACGAAGCGACTAGTCTGGCATAATGCGTGGCCTAGAAGAAGCACCCGCTTCACCTGATTTGATTCATGGATGTACGACGATGTTTGATAATCTTACCGACCGCTTAACCCAGTCCCTTAAGAAGATTCGTGGCCAGGGCCGTCTGACGGAAGCCAATATCCAGGATACCCTCCGGGAGGTCCGTATGGCGCTTCTTGAGGCGGACGTGGCGCTCCCTGTGGTGAAGGATTTCATTGAGCAGGTAAAGAATAGGGCCGTAGGTCAAGAAGTTCAGTCTAGTCTCTCACCAGGACAATCCTTCATCAAAATCGTCAATGATGAGCTGGTTTCGGTGATGGGGAATGCTCATGAAAAACTGAATTTAGCGACCCAGCCCCCTGCCGTCATCTTAATGGCAGGTCTTCAAGGAGCGGGGAAGACAACATCCGTCGCGAAGCTCGCCAAATGGCTCAAGGATAATGAAAGAAAGAGTGTGGTGGTCGTCAGTGCCGACGTCTATCGCCCAGCCGCCATCGACCAGCTCAAAACGCTAGCGGCCGAGGTCGGGGCTGATTTTTTCCCCAGTGACCCATCTGAAAAGCCACTCGATATCGCCCGTGCCGCCTTAGAACATACGCGCAAGCGGTACAAGGATGTGTTGATCATCGATACCGCGGGTCGTTTGGGGGTGGATGAGGCCATGATGGCTGAAATCAAGGAGCTCCACCGGGAGCTGAAGCCGATAGAAACGTTGTTTGTGGTGGATGCCATGACCGGTCAGGACGCGGCTAATACCGCTAAGGCCTTTGGTGATGCGCTCCCATTGACGGGTGTCATTCTCACCAAAACCGATGGTGATGCCCGCGGCGGTGCGGCACTCTCTGTGCGTCATATTACGGGAACCCCCATCAAGTTTTTAGGTGTGGGTGAAAAGACCGCCGCCCTAGAGCGGTTTCATCCTGATCGCATTGCCTCAAGAATTCTCGGCATGGGCGATATGCTCAGCCTCATTGAACAAGCTGAACGGACGATCGATAAAAGCAAAGCGGATAAGCTTGCGAAAAAGATACAAAAGGGCAAAGCCTTCAATCTCATCGACTACTATGACCAGTTGCAGCAGCTAAAGAACATGGGTGGTCTCAGCGCGATGATGGATAAGCTCCCCGGGATGGGCAACGTGCCGCAGAACATCAAGGAAAAAGTGAATGATGATGAGTGGCAGCGCCAGCTCATCATGATCGACTCGATGACCCGGAAGGAGCGATTAGACCCTGATCTGATCAACACCTCCCGTAAGGAGAGAATTGCACGTGGCTCGGGTTCAAACCTTCAGGAGGTCAACAAGATGCTGAAGCAGTTTGATCAAATGCAAAAGATGATGAAAAAGCTCAAAGGCGGCAATTTGATGAATATGATGCGTGGCGCTAAGGGCAATATGGGCCGTAACATGAATTTTCGTGGCATGTAGACCATGCGCCGTTGACTCAAGTCAAGGCCTCAATCTAATTTATTTTCTAGAACCACAAACCAAGGTCGCTGCTCGGTCGGTTTTAAAAAGCCGTTTTTGCCTAAGGTGATCTTAGTTTTGGATACCGAGTTCCTCACATTTCCTCCGATGGTGAGTAACACATCCTGTTTTTTCTCAACCACAATGTCGCAGTGTAGCTTTGCGTGCCCCATCAACACGGTGCTGGTGTTGAGATGGTCGTAGACTGGAATAAAGCCATGGGAACCACGGGTGGCGCAAATAAGATCGCCTTCTTTTGGAGAATACTCGGTAATTTTGTGGGTTAAAAAGGCGGCAGATGGGTTTCCTCGGGTAAAGTATTGGATGTAATTCCAGTGGGCATCTGATCTTGGAAACTCTTCTCGACTTAAGCCTGCAGCGCCCATGACATAGCTAATGAACGCTGCCGACCATGGCTGTTTACAGTCATAACCATCAAGGCTGTGTTTTCCTACGCTGCTCCAATAAACGTTCACTCTGCTTGACCAAGGATCACCATCGTCCTCCCAATGGCCGACATGCGGAATACTTTCACCCGTACTATCGAGTTCGATCGTTTGCCGACCAAATAAATCCCACTCCGATTCAGCCCCTTGAACGATGGCTTGTGATCGGGTATGGCGTCCTTTTTTCTTGCTCGCACTCGAATCTTCAGGCTCTAAGGCTCCGGTGCTCACTTCGGTCGGTTTCTTTTTACCTGCACAGCCTTGAAGCTGAGGCAGCATAAAAAGGGCCAGGACGATGAAGCTATATCTGAGGTGTCTCATGGTTTAGCGGGAGGGTCTTTGTGTTGACTTGAACCAGTTTCTATATTCTCCCATCCGCGCCGTCTGCTCCTCAGGAGCATGGCGATGGCATGTTTCATACTCCGGGGTATCAGGCAATGCGCCCCATCGGTGTTCTGGACAATCGTTCGGATTGTAAGCGGTCTCTAATCGACTTTTTCGGTCCATCAACTCTTTTACACTTAAGGTCCAATGGCTGCCATCACTTCGGAGATAGTCAAAATGATCTTCGTTGAGGGAGCGTTCATAGGCGGTGGCCAGTAGTTCCTTAACGGCCTCTTGTGACCGTCCTTCTAAAAGGAACAATTCAGGATGACGGAGGGCTTGCCCTTGGAATTCCTGCAATACCTTGAGGGCGATGAGGAGTCTCATATCTCTCGATGGGCTAGCATAATCCTCCCAAGGGCCGGTTGTTTCGAAAATCTTAGGGCCCGAAGGCATGGTCATGATGGTGCCGCGGTGCTGACGCATATAAGATTCCCCCGTTTCTACCGCCGTCACCCGCGTTTCAATTTGTTCGATGAGTGCCTGTCGCTTCGCTTCGAAAGCCACTTCGGGTGAAAGGCCCTTAGGGTTAATCAGTGTCGCCATAGCCGCATAAAAATCATCCGGTCTCAGTTGCGATTGTGCCGTCGAAAAGGGTGCCACCAACGCATGCTTTCTAAGCGATGCATTATCAAGCAATTGATCATGATCAGCCATGTTGCTTAAAGGGCGGAATGCTTTGAAGCCAGGACCTGCATTATAGGTCGTAACGAATAAGAAATTACCTTCCCAGAAGGTTTTACGGGTGACCGAATGGTCAGGTTGGGCATCCACCCCAAGTAATCGACCAGGACCTTTTGTGTTGTTTGGCAACCAGCGGGACAGGATCAGTGTATGACCATAGGGATCAGCAAACACCGTTCCTGGCCAAAGACTTTCACGATCAAGGGGCACCGGATAGAAATCAGTATTGTCGTCCGCGAGTGCAGTTCGAGCACTCCCAGAGTGAACAGTATCCGCCATGGTGCGCATCAGTTGGACAAATTGGCTGGCGGGTACAGGGCCTTTTGTAAATCGTTTATCGATGATGGCAGGGCTACAATGCGGGGGGCGTTGCGACGTGCCGCGATCACATGCTCGGTAACTGATCGGAAGACCGATTTTCCAGGCGAAGTAGGTTCTGAGATAGTAAGGGAGGTCCGCACAATCAGGATGGGCTGGAAGGGAACGATCCTCATCCATCCCGAGATGCTCGAAAAGAAAATTCCGATCCGGGTCTCTTAGGACGGGTTCAAGTGATTTGAAACTGAGCGATGAGGCTATGTCGCCATCGAAGAGTTGTTCCACCCACGCCGAATAAAAGGCTTCTGTTGCCCGGCTCCATGAGTTGGCCGTCACGGGGAGCCACGCCTCTTGATCATCTACGATCTTTTGGCAATCGATTACTTGATCGCCGGCTAAGGCCTCGATAGTGATCAGCGAGGAACTTGGAAGTGAGGCCGCGGCGGTGAGACTCCAAGGGGGGCCGCCGCGCGAATCGACTGCCAGTTGCTGGTAATGGCCGTCCACCCCGATGCGAAGCTGATCAATAGCCTGATCCGCCGAGACGGCTTTGATGAGGATGTCCTCGCCAGGGTGAGACTGCCGTGGAGAGATCCAAATGACCCTCTCATGAGAAGCCTCGCAGTCTGCGAGAGCGTCCTTATAAAGCAAGGCCAGAAACAGCATCTGGCATAGCCTTAAGAAAGACCTTTGAAGTAAGCGCATAAGATGCAAAAGGACCGGAAATTTATTAAGATACCTTTATCCTATAGCATTTTAAACATAACTGATCTTTTTGATCAAGATGGCTACAGTCAAACCAGAAGAATACGACTTATTTCATGAAGGATTCGTCACCTTTCATAGGTATTTAACATCGAAAGTCACCTCGACGATTCCTGACTCAGGAATGTTGATATTTCTTAATAATCATGAAATAAAACAAAAGTATACTATTATCTTAGGAATGAGTAATGGTTGACCATGTTGGCTATAGCTCTTGGGATCAATCTTGGCTACTACTCTCTTAGGCGAGTCACTCAGGCTCCATCCTAGGGTATTTGTTATTTTTCGTAAAATGAGACGGCGTTTAAGTCAATGTGCGGAGGCTAGATATGCAAAAAAGATTTGAACAGAACCATCTGGCCTCTTCAGCGAAGCCAACATCTCTCAAAGTGATTGCGCTCAGCGCGCTGTTATGTCTCAACGGCTTATCTTTAGCTCAAGCCGAAACAGCCCATCCATCAGATATAACATCAACAAAAATCACGGCGCCGGCCACACCAACAGCGATTTCTGGAAAAGCATCAAAGGGTGCTGCATCGAACGCTCCTCAAGGCAACGCAGCGGCACCTAATCATGCAGCAGAGCTTCCACCCGCTGCAAAAGCTGACACTGTAGCTCCTGCTAATATGCTAGGTAGCCCGGTGGTGCCCATAAAGGAGGAGGGTGGTTTGCCAGAGGGGGAATACGCTGACGTGCTCGACTGGGTCAAGCAAACGAAGTTTCATGGTAACTTGAGGTCTTATTTCTTCGCACGTGAAGAGTCGAATAGTGTTCCGCATAATCAAGCGACTGCTAGCGGAACACCTTTACCTGAGAACTCATTCTCCTTGGGTGGATATGCTGGATTGATGACAGCCCCACTATATGGATTACAAGCAGGTTTGACTCTCGGCGCTGCGAATAGTTTGGGGCTGAATCCCAAAGGGTCTGCTTACTCGCAGATATATACCGGCCCTACAGGGAAGCAAAGTTATTCTGATATACGAACAGATATGAGCTTACCTGGTGGTACTTTTTACGTTTTGAAGGAAGGTTTTTTACAATATACGCACAAATACTTCAAAGTACGCGGTCCTGATCAAATCATTGATACACCATGGATCATGCCTTCAGACTCCAGAATGGCACCCAGTGCATTCCGTGGGGTTTATGCTGAGGCCTATCCATTCCAAGATATTGAACCGCTTAAGGATATATCGTTTGTTGGTCTGAGGCTTTGGAGTTTCAATGGACGTTCAGATACAACCTTTGTTCAAAACAACCTTTATATGACGGGGCACATGCAAGGACAGGTTGGTCTAGGAGGCCTTACCGGCGTTACAACGTCTGGTGCCATGGCTGTTGGCATGAAGTTCACACCTAAAGATGCGCCTTACAAAGGAGAGCTCTGGTATAACCAGTTCTATGACTTCAGTAACCTCCTTTGGTTCGATGGTAGCTACAAGCTTAAAACCGGTACTGACTTTACGCCACTTTTCGGGTTTCAATTCGCGGATCAAAGTTCGACAGGCACCTGCGATCTCTGTTTAGCTACAGCCGCTAATAGTGGTCAGGGTGCGACAGGAACGGGTGCAGCAAACACACAAGCCTATGGCGCTCTGCTGGGCGTTGATACCCCTTGGATAACTGTAACTGCTGCCTATAATAATATTTTAGCCCAGAGAAACACATTCCAGAATGGTAACTTGATATCGCCTTACAGTTGGGGTTACTCGACAGACCCTCTCTATACGACCCAGATGATCAATGGTCTTATCGAAAAGAATACTGCGGGTCAAGCCTGGAAAATGGCGGGAACTTCTTATTTTATGGATAAACAAATCAAAGCAATGCTTTCATACGCACAGTATTATCTCGTGGGTTGTGATACGGGAGCTGTATCAGCAGCTACAACGTGTACGAAAACACAAGGATATACGGCAGGTAGTTCATACTTGAATAATACCTCGAATGAAACTGACATAGATGTTACTTATTTCTTCGCAAAGGCATCGATGTTGGACGGTTTGTCTGTAAGGAACAGAATGGGTGTAGCGCAAGGTAATAGTAGTAGAGGGCATGACTGGTACGAGCGCTTCCAGATTCAGTATCAGTTCTAACCTTGAATTATAATTTGTACACATATAGGGTAAATTTATGTTCAGAATTTCATTGCTGATCTTTTTCTTTTTAGCTGCAGGTTGCGCTAAAGATCGTTTTGATAAAGGTCTGACAGAGAAGGAATATGAAGAACTTGCTGTAGAATCTGTAAGTAATAAACCGATCAGTGTCGCCGGAATAGACTTGTGGGATAAGGGTCTACCTAATAAAAAGTATACGGTTATAGGTGTTGTTTCTGATAAAAGACGTGTAGGAACCTTCGACCAAACGGTCTACAATTCAGATATGTCAAAGCTGGTCAGGAAGTTAGGTGGTGATGCAGGAATCATCATCAAAGCAGACACCGTCGTGGTCAATAAAGTTGCCCAAGGTTGCGGTTCTTCGCCGACTAACTATAACGGCGAGTATTGCGGTGAGAACGGTATGGCAGATCTCTTCTCTGAGGGTGGCGGCAATCGTGAAGGTACTAATGCTACCATCGAAAAGCGCTTATCCCATGTGGTAGTGATTAAGTACGCGCCGTAGCCTTAATCTGAGTTATCGATGTGGGGCCTTTTTTATTTTCCACTTGAGTGTTGATGTCAGACTCAAAGGTATGAACAACTTCACTGTGTGAACTACTGAGAGTAGAAAGGATGCTCCACTTCCCGAAAGAACTTTCAGGATATTCGTCTATCTCAAGTCCAGTATCAGCATGGTTGGTCCTTCCTTCAGTTCAACCGAAGGTCCCATTTTTATGCTCAGCCTGGAATATTGCTCATGACGCGCCGCGCTCCTAATGGTGCCATGGCCAGAGCAAAAAAAAGGTTTGCTGAACATTCTCAATAATCAAGTTACTTTTTGATCAGGTGCAAACCCTAAGCCATAGTTTTAGATTTTGTCCTCGTTGTGCGGCGCCCAATCCAGCGATTAAAGAGGAGCGGTGCCTTGTTTGTCTTCACTGTGATCTCACCTTCTATTTCAATACAGCAGCAGCCGCTGGCGCTTTCATTCTTTATGAAGATCAGGTCATCCTCTGTGAGAGGGCCCGAGACCCCAAAAAGGGTCTAATCGATATTCCAGGGGGATTTATTGAGCCTGGTGAAACGGTAGAAGAAGGTCTTCGGCGCGAAATTTATGAAGAAATCCATGTTGACGTGGGTCCCCTTCACTATCTGGGGAGTGCACCCAATTTTTACCCTTATCGTGAGGTTCCTTACCAGACGGCCGATCTCTTTTTTGTGGCACCCCTCGCTTCTCTTGAAGGCTTAAAGGCCCAGGATGATGTGGCCTCGATCAAGAGGATCAACCCCTTCAGTTTCAATCCGGCTGATTTTGCCTTTGACTCTACACGATTGGGTTTTGAATATCTGTTACGTCATCTAGTGATTTTTGAAGATAAGTGACTGATAACAGTGCCAGATCCTCATGAAGGTCAACGTAAGACCATCGCCTCCATGATCGATCCACTCATCAATTTGTGATGCCTGAATCCATTGTCCCTCCAGAATTTCATCAGGATCAAGGGTCACCGGCTTTTCGGCGATGGTTTTGAACAGCGAAATAAATTCCCAGCCGGTCTCGGCATTTGCCTCTAGTTTGAGCAAAAATTCAAGCGGGTTGGTTGGGATGAGTCCCAGTTCTTCCTCAAGTTCACGATAGGCAGCGGTCAAAACCTCTTCACCTGCATCAACATGTCCTGCTGCTGAGGTATCCCAAAGGCCCGGATTGACATCCTTATGGGGGGACCTCCTCTGGAGGAAGACTTGACCTCGTTCATCAAAGACTAACAGATGGACTGAGCGATGGCGGAGCTTTAATCGATGAATGTCGCTGCGTCGCCGTGGACCCTGAACCTCATCATGCTCATTCACTTCATCTAGCCATTCATCGGTTTTCAAGGGTCTATCCTCATGGCGTAAAGATTTGTTCGATGTCGCGCTTTGAGTCTTCCTGCGTCTGGAAGATCTCCCAACCACCACCCAACGATTTATAGAGACCAATCAACGCTGCTGCAGTATCCGTGATGCTCGCGGCATACTCTCGCTGATCCAGTAATAAGCGGCGTTCAGTATCAAGGAGGTTCAGAAAGTCTTCAACGCCAACCTCGAAACGAATATTTGCAATTTCATAGGCCTTGAAGCTTGCTTCAGAGGCGGTTTGTAACAAAAGTTGGCGGTCTCTGAGTCGATCGTAATTGACCAGAGCATTCTCCGTTTCCTCTAAGGCGTTGAGGACCACCTGCTGATAATCAGCAAGCCTGACATCGGCATGAGCTTCTGATGCCTTGATCCGCGCATAGACTTGTCCCATGTCAAAGGCCGGCCAGGTGATTCTAGGACCAAAGTTATAGGCGCCGGTACCGGGTGCTGCGAGTCCTGTTAGAGAATTTGATTCGAGATTGAAGCTACCGACAAACGTGACTTTTGGAAAGACATCGGCCATCGCCACGCCGATCCGGGCGGTAGCGCTGGCAAGAGATCGCTCAACCTCCTGAATATCGGGTCGCCTTCTTAGAAGGCTTTTGGGATCACTCAGGTGAATCGTAAGCGGAGGTTTTGGAATGGGCGCTGGAATGAGTAATTCTTTGAGCAGCGCGGAAGGAATTTGCCCCGTCAAGACCGACAGCCGGTGAATATCTTGATGGACCAAGATATCGATCGGAAGAATCATGGCTAAGGTAGTATCGTACTGCGCTTTAGCCCTTTGGGTATCGAACTCCGTTCCGATACCGGATTCTTGACGGGCAATCGTTAGATTCCATGTGGCTTTTTGATTGTCGGCATTTCGGCGCTCCACGGCAATCTGATTCTGGTGCCCGCGCAATACAAAATAATTACGGGCTACTTCGGCAATGACGGTGAGGGTCAGATTTCGGCGGTTCGCTTCAGCTGCTTCAATTTCAGCTTCTTTAGATTGAATATCACGTCTGATTCGTCCCCAGATGTCCACTTCCCAATAGGTATCAAAACCAATGCTGTAGAGGTTGAGGTCTCTTGGGACATAGTTTTTGTTGTTGAGAGCGGCGAGGCTTCTTTGGAGACTGCTCCAGTTCGTATGGGTCGTCGGCTGAGGAATCAGATTGAGCCCTGCCTCAAGAAACAACGCCCTGGAAGTTCGAAGGTTCGCTTCGGCCGCTTTAAGATCGTAGTTATGAGTGATGGCGCTTTCAATCAGCGTTGTCAACCGTTGGTCCTTGAACTGCCGCCACCACAGTAGATCGACTGATTGAATATCGTATTCCTTCTCAGCTTGGTTACCAAAGGCTTTCCCAGGATCCATCTCGGGACGTTCATAGTTGGGTCCCACAGGGCAGCCCCCAAGGAAAGGCAACACGAAAAGAAGATAAAGCCCTTTGGGAAGAAGATGAGGCAAGGATTTCATCTCAGAGGGTGGTTTTCTTCGTCGGTCCTCTTTCGACCAGGGATCGAACAATGACAAAAAATATCGGGGTCATCAAGAGACCAAAAACGGTGACACCGAGCATCCCGCTGAAGACGGTTGTACCAAGAATTCGGCGGACTTCTGAACCGGCACCACGGGCGATAACCAGGGGATAAACGCCCATGATAAAAGCCAAGGAGGTCATGACAATGGGCCGGAGCCTTAACCTTGCTGCGGTGATGGCTGCGGTGATTCGATCATCGCCTTGGTCTTGCCGACGCCGGGCAAATTCGACGATCAAAATGGCGTTTTTACAAGCCAGCCCCACTAAAACAATGAATCCAATTTGAGTGAAGATATTATTGTCCATGTCGCGCAACCAAATACCCGTCATCGCACTCAATAGACACATGGGGACAATCAAGATGACGGCGATGGGCAGTGACCAGCTTTCATATTGAGCCGCCAAGGCCAAGAAGACAAAGAGGACGCTCAGCGGAAAAATCACCATAGCCGTGTTTCCTGCCAGAATTTGCTGAAGGGTTAATTCTGTCCATTCAAAACCCATCGCGGGTGGTAACAGCTCTTTCAATAGTCCTTCGATGATCGCAATCGATTGGCCACTACTGACCGTGGGGAGCGTTATCCCATTTATTTCGGCAGCGGGGTAAATGTTGTAGTGGGATATTTTGTCAGGCCCTGTCGTTGGACGAACGTTGATCAACGTACCAAGCGAAACCATCTCTCCCTCAAGATTACGGGTCTTAAGGTCCTCAATATCTTTGGCATGGGCTCTAAAGCGACTTTCCGCCTGGGCGGAGACTTGGTAGGTGCGTCCAAAAAGATTGAAATCGTTGACATATAAAGAACCCAGATAAATCTGGAGTGTTTGGAAGACGTTCGACAGAGGGACACCGATCGATTTTGCAAACGTTCGATCTACATCCACCTTCAACTGCGGTACCGATGCTCTAAAGGTTGTGAAGACTTTAGTAAAACCTTGAATGGCCGACGCCTTTTGAATGATGGCATTGGTTACCTGAGCTAATTCCTGTGGCCCTTGATTGCTTCGATCTTGAATCTGTAGTTTAAAACCACCAACCGTACTCAACCCGCGGACTGGCGGCGGTGCGAAAACGGCAAGATAGGCACCATCGATCACGCTCAGACGTTTTTGCAGGTTGAGAGTCAGCGCCTCGGTTTGAAGTTCTGGATGTCCGGCGCGAAGATCTGCGGCGGTGAGGCGGGTAAAAAGAGTGCCTGCATTCGATTGATTGCCCCCACCCAACACGGAAAAGCCGGCATATGCATTGACATGCGCCACACCTTCCGTTGCAAGAATGATTTGACTTGCCTCCATCACGACCTTTCGGGTTCGCTCGAGTGAGGCTGCATCGGGGAGTTGGGCGTATACGATGAGATAGCCCATGTCTTGAGCCGGAATAAATCCAGTAGGTACTTCATGAAACGCAACCCAATTAAGGCAGGTCAGACCAAGAAAAACGGTCAGAACTAAGCGCCAGCGTCCAATGAGACTTTGGACCAGTCGGCTATAAGCCTCACCAAAACGATCGAAGGCGTGATGAAACTGGGTCAATAAACGCCCGATCAGTGTCCGAGGCTGTTCTGCTTTATCGCCTGCCAGATGATCACGATCCAATAAAAGAGCGCAGAGCGCTGGGCTTAAGGTCAAAGAATTAAAGGCCGATATCACGGTGGATACCGCGATGGTCAGTGCAAATTGCTTGTAGAAGGCCCCAGACACGCCGGTAATAAAGGTCGTCGGAATAAAGACAGCGACGAGAACGAGTGCTGTCGCCACAATGGGTCCCACGACTTCTTCCATGGCGCGGCGGCTCGCTTCTTTTGCCCTCATCCCTAGGGCCATATTTCGTTCGACATTCTCAACCACCACGATCGCATCATCGACCACGATCCCGATCGCGAGGACCAGCCCAAAGAGCGATAAGGTGTTGAGGGAGAGGCCTAGAAAGGCCATCACGCTGAAGGTGCCAATGAGGGAGACGGGAACCGCGAGCAAAGGGATGAGGGTGGCTCGCCAAGTCCTCAAGAACAGTAATACCACCAGAACCACCAGAAGGATTGATTCGGCTAAAGTCGTAATGACTTTCTCAATGGACTGTTCGATAAAGACGACGGTGTCATAGGACAAAAGGTAGTCCAGTCCTTCTGGAAAACGTGCTTTCAGGTGGTCGAGTTCTTGAAGAACGGCCGTTTTGGTGGCAATAGCGTTTGAACCTGGCATTTGGAAGATAGCAAGACCCACACTCGTCTTGCCATCCAAGATTAATTCAGAGTTGTAATCTTTAGACCCAAGTTCGATGCGTGCCACCTCTTTGAGACGGGTGACCTGTCCTTCTCCGCCAATGCGAATGATGATATCGCCGAACTCCTCAGGGTCACTCAGCCGCCCCTGGGTCATCACGGTGTATTGAAAATCACCCTGATCAGGTGCCGGAGGCGCCCCAATAACCCCCGCAGCCACCTGAATATTCTGTTCGCGGATCGATTGAATCACATCACTGGCGGTAAGACCCCTGGCAGCCACTTGGCCTGGGTCTAGCCAAATTCGCATGCTGTATTCGCGGCCACCAAAGAGGCTAATGTCGCCAACGCCTGGGACCCGCGCTAAGGCGTCACGCATCTGAAGTAATGCGTAATTGGTCATATAAACATTGTCATAGCGCCCGTCTGGAGAAATCAGATTGATGACAAGACTGAGATCTGGGCTTCTTTTGCGAACGGCAATGCCCTGGCGGCGGACTTCTTCTGGGAGTCTCGGCTCTGCAAGGGCGACACGGTTTTGTACCTGGATTTGAGCTTTATCGAGATTCGCTCCCGTTTTGAAGGTCACCGTCAACTGTAAAACGCCATCATTGGATGACTGGCTGGACATGTAAAGCATGTCCTCGACCCCATTTATTTCCTGCTCAAGCGGCGTTGCGACGGTATCTGCAAGGACAAGGGCACTCGCGCCCGGGAACATGGCCTTAACCTGGACACTGGGAGGCGCAATTTCGGGGTACTGTGCAATAGGCAAAGTAAGCAGCGATAGCGCGCCCACCAGCACGATCAGAATGGAAAGAACCGCCGCAAAAATGGGGCGGTCAATAAAAAAGTGGGTAAAACGGTTCATGTCCGGGGCAGAAGATCATCCATCATAGGGGATGACAATAGGCTCAGGTTTTACCAAGATGCCTGGCCGGACCTTGGCAATGCCATCAATGATGATTTCATCGGACGACGTGAGCCCTTCAATGATCACTCTGAAGGATCCATGAAGTTCTCCTAGTTGAATGGCTTGGTAGACAATACGGCCGTCCTGAAGAACAACCCAGACATAGCGCTGATTCTGATCAGTCCCGATGGCTCTTTCTGGAATCAGCAGTCCTTGAGTCGGGTTGCCTGAACGAATCCTGACCCGAGCAAAAAGACCTGGCGTTAAAAGTTCATCCTTATTGGTGAACACACCGCGGAGCTTCAAAGTCCCGGTAGAAGACTCCATCTTGGGTTCGAGATAGTCAATCACGCCGCGATGGGGATATCCCTGTTCATCGATGAGTCCAAGTTCTGCATCGAGATGGAGGCTATTCATCGGGCGATCAGTGCCCTGAAGCCGCCGATAATAAAGGGCGGTTCGCTCATCAATGTCGAGATAAACATAAATCGGATCGGTGGAGAAGATGGTCGTCAATAGCGTGTCGTCATTCCTCACCAGATTGCCCGGGGTGATGAGTTCGCGTCCGATTCGGCCATTGATGGGCGCTTTTATCTGGGTGAATTCAATGTTGAGTTGGGCCATGGCCAGTTGGGCTTCAGCAACATGAAGCGATTCTGTCGTGTCGGCGACGCCGTTGAGGCGTTGTTCGAATTCCTCTTCCGAAATGGCCTTGGAGAGTTTCAGTCGGTTTGCACGGCGGAGGTCGTTTTGAGCTGAAACACGTCGAGTGCGGACCCGTTCAAGTTCCGCTTGGGCGCGCTGAAGTTCAATCTCGTAGGTCCTACGATCGATGGCAAAGAGGAGTTCTCCGCGGCGGACTTTTTCGCCATCTTTAACCAAGACGCGATCCAGATAGCCGCTGACCCTCGAACGAACCGCGACGGATTCTAGTGATTCCATGCGGCCATTAAATTCATCCCAGCGTTCTAGGGTCTGTTCAATGGGGCGCATCGTTTTGACTGCAAGGGGAGGCGGCTTTGCTCCTGTGGCCGTGGGATGCTCAGACTGGCATCCAGCGATCAACCCGACCAGAAGGGTTGTCATCAGGGTGACTTTATGGCCCCAGCAAAAAGGCCATCTTTGACGATCAAGGCTCGGGTCTGTCATCTGACAAATGGGGTCGAAAAGGGCACGGGAGGGATCACTGATCCATTATTCCATGGACCCACCCCTTTGGCGAAATGGATGGAGTGTTATGTGATGCCATAAAGGGTCGCTATAATGGAAGGTTATGCCCTCCAACATCTAAAGGTTCTCCATCCGCATGATTGAAAAGTTAAGGAATATCGCCATTATCGCTCACGTTGACCACGGTAAAACCACGCTGGTTGACAAGTTGTTGCAGCAATCGGGTACCTTTGCCGCCCACGAAAAGTTCGAAGAGCGGGTCATGGACTCCAATGCCCTCGAAAAAGAGCGTGGCATTACGATTCTGGCTAAGAACACCGCGATTGACTGGGGTGAATACCATATCAATATCGTCGACACCCCGGGTCATGCCGATTTTGGTGGTGAGGTAGAGCGTGTTCTTTCCATGGTTGATTCAGTCTTACTCTTGGTGGATGCCGTTGATGGTCCGATGCCACAAACCCGTTTTGTTACCCAAAAGGCGTTCGCGTTAGGGCTCAAGCCGATTGTGGTGATCAACAAAATTGACCGCCCAGGGGCGAGGGCACATTGGGTGCTCGATCAAACCTTCGATCTTTTCGACAAGCTGGGCGCCACCGATGAGCAGCTCGATTTCCCCGTGATCTACGCCTCCGCGCTGAATGGTTACGCGGGGGATAATCCAGATGTTCGCGAGGGCAACATGGATTATCTGTTCAAGACCGTTATCGATAAGGTGCCGCCTCCTGCGGTTAACCATGAAGGTGGTTTTCAGATGCAGATCAGCCAGTTGGACTACAACTCCTATGTCGGTGTGATCGGTATCGGACGCATCCAAAGAGGCACGATCAAAACGAATAGCCAGGTCGTCGTGGTCAATCGTGATGGGACCCAACGTTCAGCGCGACTTCTTCAAGTTTTCGGTTTTAAAGGTCTCGAGCGGGTTGAGGTGCCAGCCGCTAGCGCCGGCGATATCATCGCCTTTACGGGGATTGATGCGTTAGAAATCTCCGATACGATCTGTCACCCCGACGCCATTGAATCATTGCCGCCTTTAACGGTGGATGAACCCACGGTCAGCATGACCTTTCAGGTCAATAACTCTCCTTTAGCTGGCAAAGATGGCAAATTTGTGACCACCCGTCAGATTCGTGAGCGTCTGCAACGTGAGCTACTGCATAACGTTGCTCTCAAAGTTGAGGATACGGTCGATCCTGATAAATTTCGTGTTTCTGGACGCGGCGAGTTGCATCTTTCTATCTTGATAGAAAACATGCGCCGAGAAGGTTATGAGCTCGGCGTATCACGGCCTGAAGTCATCATCAAGGAGATTGATGGTGACACGTGTGAGCCTTTCGAATTCGTCACCATCGAGGTGGAGGAAACCAATCAAGGTGCGGTCATGGAAAAGCTGGGTGAACGCAAAGGCGATTTACTCAACATGGTTCCAGATGGTCAAGGACGCGTGCGGCTTGAGTACATGATGCCCTCACGGGGACTCATTGGCTTTCAAACCGAGTTCTTGACGGCCACGTCTGGAACCGGACTGCTCTATCATGTCTTCGACCATTACGGTCCTATGAAGAAAGGTGACATCGGTCAGCGCATCAACGGGGTTATGATCTCGATGGTTGCGGGTAAGGCTTTGGGTTACGCCCTGTTCAACCTGCAGGATCGCGGCCGCATGTTCATTGATCACGCGACCGAAGTGTATGAAGGCATGATCATCGGGATTCACTCGCGTGACAATGATCTGGTGGTCAACCCAACCAAGGCTAAACAGCTGACCAACATCCGTGCAGCCGGGACGGATGAAAATATTCTTCTGGTCCCACCCATCCGTCTAAGCCTCGAACAGGCGCTCGAATTCATCGATGATGATGAACTGGTCGAAGTGACACCAAAAACGATTCGACTTCGGAAAAAACTTCTCTTGGAACACGAACGTAAAAAGGCGAGTCGCTCCTCTGGTGACAGCTGAATCGCATGATGTCTGGGGTCTGTCGACGTGTTTTTTTGACCCCAGAAACCAAGCGCCACCTGTTACAGCCTCTGCCCATCAGAGCGTATAATTGCTCTTTTGATATTGGGTCTCCAGGTTGCTGGCCCTTTCTCCACCTGAGTTCGTCATGACGTCATTCGCTAAAGAAATTATCTCGGTCAATCTTGAAGACGAGATGCGCCAGTCCTACCTTGATTACGCGATGAGCGTCATCGTTGGAAGAGCACTCCCAGATGTGAGGGATGGTCTTAAGCCTGTGCACCGACGGGTTCTTTACGCGATGCAAGTCCTCGGTAACGAATGGAATAAGCCTTATAAAAAATCAGCGCGTGTGGTGGGTGACGTCATCGGTAAATACCACCCGCACGGAGATTCTGCGGTCTATGACACGATTGTTCGTATGGCCCAGCCTTTTTCGCTGAGGTACATGCTGGTCGATGGTCAGGGAAACTTCGGTTCGGTGGATGGTGATCCTCCCGCCGCCATGCGCTATACCGAAGTCAGGATGTCAAAGATCGCCCACGAATTGTTGGCCGATCTCGAAAAGGAGACGGTTGATTTCAACCCCAACTATGATGAATCTGAAAAAGAACCCACTGTTCTGCCGACCCGGGTTCCTAATCTGCTAATTAATGGATCTGCGGGTATCGCCGTGGGGATGGCCACTAATATCCCGCCGCACAACCTCACCGAGGTCGTCGATGCCTGTCTCTATATGATCGAGCATCCCGAGGCCACGATTGAGGAATTGATGACCCTGATACCGGGCCCTGATTTTCCAACAGCGGGCATCATCAATGGGGCCAGTGGCATTCGAGAGGCCTATCTCACCGGTCGCGGACGAATTTATCTTCGTGCTCAGTGTGAGTTCGAGGAAGATAACGGCCGCATCAGCATTATCGTCAATGAGCTTCCCTATCAGGTCAATAAAGCACGCTTGATGGAGAAGATCGCCGAATTGGCCAAAGAGGGTCGTCTTGAAGGCATTTCAGGCCTCCGCGATGAGTCTGACAAAGATGGCATGCGGATGGTGATCGAACTGAAGCGTGGCGAAGTGCCTGAGGTGATTCTTAATAATCTCTATCAGCAAACCTCGATGCAGAACGTCTTTGGCATCAATATGGTGGCGTTGATTGATGGTCGTCCCCGCTGTCTTAATCTTCGAGAAATCATCGCGGCCTTTATTAATCACCGCCGTGAGGTCGTCACCCGACGAACGCTTTATGAGCTCCGAAAGGCACGAGAAAGGGCGCATATCTTAGAAGGCCTTGCCGTAGCCCTGGCCAATATTGATGAGGTGATTGAGCGTATCAAAACCTCCCCTAATCCCCAGATTGCAAGGGAACGGTTGCTTGAAAAGCGCTGGAACCCTGGTGTTGTATCAGAGCTTCTAGCTCGTGCTGAAGATGCGGTAAGGTCACGACCTGACAGCCTTGGCCCTGAGTTCGGTCTTAACGAGGAAGGGTATCGCTTATCACACGAACAGGCACAGGCTATTTTAGATCTCCGTCTCCATCGCCTGACGGGACTTGAACAAGACAAAATCATCGGAGAATACAAGGAGATTCTGACTAAAATTGATGATCTCTTAGCGATTCTCGGCAGCGATATTCGTTTGATGGAAGTGATCCGTGATGAACTGCTGCTGATCAGGGATCAGTTTGGAGATCAGCGTCGTACCCGCATTATTGAACATTATCTTGACCTTTCAAGAGCCGACCTCATTACCGAAGAAGACATGGTGGTCACGGTCTCCCATGAAGGCTATGTGAAATCTCAGCCATTAACGGCCTATCGGGCGCAACGACGCGGTGGCCGTGGGAAGTCCGCGACGACCATGAAGCAAGAGGATTTCATCGATAAGCTGATTGTGGCGAACACCCATGACACCATCCTTTGTTTCTCCAGTGTGGGTAAGGTCTATTGGTTGAAGGTGTATGAGTTGCCGGTGACCAGCCGCATTGCGCGCGGTCGTCCCTTTGTCAATCTATTGCCGCTCGAGGATAAGGAAAAAATTAACGCGATTCTCCCGATTCGAGAATTTGACGACAACCACTTTGTCTTCATGGCGACCAGCGCCGGTATTGTCAAAAAAGTTGCCTTGCGAGAATTTGAGCGTCCTCGCTCAACCGGTAAAATTGCCATTGACCTCCGCCAAGATGATTATTTGGTCGATGTGGCGGTGACCGATGGTCAGCAACATGTGATGTTGTTCAGTAACGCCGGTAAATCTGTGTGTTTTGCCGAAGATGATGTGCGGGTCATGGGCCGCGGCGCCACTGGCGTAAGGGGGATGACGTTGCTTGATGATCAAGAGATCATTGCCCTGATCATTGGTACCGAGGGTTCTGTTCTTAATATCACTGAGAATGGTTATGGGAAACGGACAGCGCTGAGTGATTTCCCACGACACCGCCGCGGCGGTCAAGGGGTGATCGCGATTCAAACGAACGAACGCAATGGGGCCGTCGTGGCCGCTGTCTTGGTTGCGGATCATGACGAGATCATGCTGATCACCGATGCAGGGACCTTGGTACGGACCCGCGTTGAAGAAATCAGGGAGCTGGGGCGAAACACCCAAGGAGTGACCGTGATCAAGCTTAGTGCCGGTGAAAAAGTCGTCGGTGTCGATCGGATTCCATTTCTCGAGGGTGAGGACGGCGATCTCATCGACGACGAGCCGATGGAGGAGGGAGGCGAGGGAATAGGAGATCCGGGTGCAGCGCCCGTATAATTTCTCCGCAGGTCCCTCGATGCTGCCTGCTGCGGTTCTTGAGCAGGCCCGGGATGAACTGATGGATTGGCAGGGCTCTTCACTGTCAGTCATGGAAGTCAGCCATCGCAGCCCGCCCTATCAGGGCCTCGCTCACAAGGCCGAGGCGGACCTTCGTGATTTACTAAAGGTTCCGGCCGAGTATGAGGTGTTATTCCTTCAGGGTGGCGCAACGGGGCAATTTGCCGCGGTCCCCATGAATCTGCTTCGAAAGAAGACTCGAGTTTCTTACCTCGATACCGGAATCTGGTCACAAAAAGCCATAGCAGAAGCGCGCCATTACGCTGCAGTGATTGAGGTGGCCAGCGGCCATTCTTCTGGGTATCGTGATATTCCACCAGAATTTGAATGGCAACACGATGAGGCATCGGCCTATCTCCATTACACCTCGAACGAAACCATCGGCGGGGTGCAGTTTCAACACATTCCAGATGCGTTAGGGATTCCCTTGGTTTGTGATATGTCTTCTGACCTTCTTTCAAGACCTTTGGACCTGAGTCGTTTTGGGCTCATTTATGCCGGCGCCCAGAAAAATATGGGGCCCTCTGGCATCACCGTCGTCATCGTTCGGGGTGATCTCTTGGGATCGGCAATCAGGCAAACCCCATCCATTTTCAACTATGGGATACAGGCTGCTGAGAAATCCATGTTGAACACACCGCCGACCTATGCCTGGTATCTCCTGGGCCTTGTGCTTGAATGGCTTAAACGACAAGGGGGACTCGAGGCCATTGCGGGGGTGAATCATCAAAAGGCCGATATCCTTTACCAAGCCATTGACCGATCATCGCTGTTCCATAATCCAATAGCCCACACCTGCCGCTCTCGGATGAATGTCCCTTTTTTAATCAAGGACACTGCGCTTGAATCATCGTTCCTGAGCGAAGCCAAACAACACGGATTAGTCCATCTTGAAGGGCATCGTTCGGTAGGCGGTTTTAGAGCCAGTATCTATAACGCCATGCCGCTTGAAGGCGTCAATGCGCTGGTTGATTTCATGGTCGAATTTGAGCGACGTTACGGTTGATGGACATGTTACTGGCTTCACTTTTAATGCCCTCAGAAGGCTCTTGCCATCAAGGTGGGACGGCATGAGCGGCACGGATCATACTGAACTCCAATCAATTCGGCTGGAGATTGATCATATTGATGATCAACTGTTAGCACTGATCAATCGCCGCGCCCACTGTGCCAAAAAGGTTGCAGCTATTAAGACGTCCCAGGGAGAGATCGATTGTTTCCATCGACCAGAGCGGGAAGTTGAAGTCCTCAGAAGGATGATGGATAAGAATGAAGGGCCCTTGAGCCGGCAAACCATAGGTCGTTTTTTTAGGGAGCTCATGTCGGAATGTCTGGCGCTTGAAAAACCCTTAGTTGTTGCTTTTCTTGGGCCTCAAGGGACGTTTACTCAACAAGCGGCCTATCGCCATTTTGGACAGGCGATAAATACAACGCCGACGACCACCATTGAAGATATCTTCAAGTTGGTAGAGAGCGGTGCCTGTCAGTACGGAGTGGTCCCGGTTGAAAATTCGACGGATGGCGTGATCACCCATACTCTCGATAGTTTATTGCACTCATCGCTGGTCATCACCGGTGAAGTCAGTCTTAGAATTCACCATAATCTGATGTCAAGCCATGAACGGCTTGATGCGATCGAAGTGGTCTACTCCCATCAGCAATCACTGGCTCAATGCCGGCAATGGCTCGATCGATATCTCCCCAACACACCGCGGACCCCGGTCAGCAGCAATGCCGAAGCAGCTCGCCTAGCGGGTCAGCAGGATCATGCCGCGGCGATTGCAGGGGAGGTCGCTGCCGATCTTTATGGTCTCCATATTCTTGAGCGGGATATTGAGGATGAGCCTGACAATACAACGCGGTTTTTGGTGTTAGGACGGAACCCGGTGGGTTCCACAGGGACGGATAAAACCTCGCTTCTCCTCACGCTTCAAAATGATCCTGGCGCCCTTTATGGGGTACTTGAGCCTTTCGCCCGCCATGGCATCAGCATGAGTAAAATTGAATCACGGCCTTCACGTAAAGTAGCTTGGGATTATGTTTTTTTCGTGGATGTGGAAGGCCATCTTCAGGATGAATCATTGGCCAAGGCCCTTAAGGAAGTCGGTGAGCACGTGACGCTCCTTAAGATCCTCGGTTCTTACCCCAGAGCCATTGTCTGAACAACTGGATTTCACACATGGATTTTATCGACCTCGCCGTTCCTGCTGTCCGCCTACTGGTCCCTTATACCCCAGGAAAACCCATTTCTGAGCTTAAACGAGAGATGGGCCTCTCCTCAATTGTCAAATTAGCATCCAATGAGAATCCACTGGGCCCGAGCCCGCGAGCCCTCGCGGCCATCCAAGGGCTTATCCAGGACCTCCATCTTTATCCTGATGGCAGTGGATTTGGGCTTAAATCAGCGATCTCGGCCCGTTGTGGTGTTGATCCTGGCTCTATCACCCTCGGTAATGGGTCTAACGATGTACTTGATATTGTGGCAAGGACCTTCCTTGGGACAGGGGTTTCAGCGGTCTTTTCAGAACACGCTTTTGAGGTGTATTCCATCGTCACTCAGGCGGTGGGCGCCCGTTCCCTTATCGCCAAAGCGCATGACGGATCTCATGGACCCCGCTATGGACATGATCTAGATGCCTTCCGAGCAGCCATCCAAGACGACACGAGGGTCGTCTTTATAGCCAACCCCAATAATCCGACCGGTACGTTTCTAAAGCGGTTTGAATTGGCTTCCTTTCTCAGCGATGTCCCTCGGCATATCCTCATTGTGATAGATGAGGCTTACTTTGAATATGTAGAAGACCCAGACTATCCCAATGCCCTAGATTGGCTTTCAGAGTATCCCAATCTCGTGGTGAGTCGGACTTTCTCTAAGGCCTATGGTCTTGCCGGCCTCCGGGTAGGCTATGCCCTCTCACATCCCGACGTGGCGGCCTTGATGAATCGAGTTCGCCAACCGTTTAACGTGAACAGTTTGGCGCTGATGGCCGCTGAAGCAGCGCTCGGCGACGAGGCCCATCTTGAGAATACGGTGACACTCAATCGTTTGGGCCTTAAGACCGTCAGTGAAGTGCTCATAGGACGTGGGTTTGAGGTGATTTCTTCAGTGGGTAACTTTGTGACCTTTGATCTTGGAATCCCCGCAGCCCCCATCTATCTTTCGCTACTCCAAGCCGGTGTCATTGTGAGGCCGATTGCTAATTATGGGCTCCCGAATCATCTTCGGGTTTCTCTTGGGACGCCTGATGAAAACCAGTTGTTTTTAGAGGCTCTGGATCAAGTGATGCCTCGATGATTAATCGTCTTTGCATCATTGGCGTTGGACTCATTGGGGGTTCTCTGGGGCTTGCGCTCAAAGAGGCTGGCAAGGTCGGTGAAGTTGTCGGGGTTGATCAGGATCCAGACAATCTCGAGGATGCTCTCCGGTTGGGACTCATTGATCGGGGTGAAATGGATGTGGTTCAGGGCGTTATGGGGGCCGACATCGTGGTCTTTGCAGCGCCCGTTGGGGCGTTGCCGTTCATTTTCAGGAGCCTTCAGCCCGTTTGGGATTCTGAAGTCGTCTATACCGATACCGGTAGCACTAAAGGGGATGTGATCGCCAATCTGGTGGAGGTTTTTGGTGGTGTTCCTAAAAACTTCATACCAGGTCACCCCATTGCAGGCGCCGAGCGCTCTGGCGCACGCTCTGCTTCCGGTGATCTTTTCAAAGGACGTCGGGTCATCCTGACCCCGCTAGCCACGGCGTCTTCCAAGGCCCTCCAAACGGTTGAAAATTTGTGGCACCTCGTCGGTTCACAGGTCCATGAGATGGAGCCTGTGCACCATGATCAAGTTCTGGCGGCTACGAGCCACCTCCCGCATGTTCTCGCTTTTGTTTTGACCGCGATGCTTGGTCGGAAGGACGAAAAACAAGACATCTTTCAGTATGCCGCTGGCGGCTTCAGGGACTTTACTAGGATCGCATCAAGTGACCCTAAGATGTGGCTGGACATTTGTTTTGCTAATCGCGATGAAATTATCTCGCTCATCGAGGCCTATCGTGATGCGCTCGGTGATACCGCCGACTATCTCAAAAATGGGGATGCTGAGCCTTTATTGAAACTCTTTCAAGATGCCCGCGCGGCTCGTCAACGCTTTATCGATCAAGTGGAAAAATAAGTATGCATCACAATAAGATCACCTTTGAGGTTCAACCCGGCGGCACTCTTCAGGGGGAAGCACGTGTACCGGGTGATAAGTCCATTTCTCACCGATCTATCATGCTCGGATCGATTGCCGAAGGGATCACCGAGGTGACGGGCTTTCTAGAAGCTGACGACTGTCTCTCGACGATGGAGTCTTTCAAGGCGATGGGGGTCTCCATTGAAGGCCCAAAGGCGGGTCGGGTCACCATCACGGGCGTTGGCCTTCATGGTCTCAAAGATCCGCAAAAACCCCTCTATCTCGGCAATTCTGGGACTTCGATGCGTCTTCTCTCGGGCCTCCTTGCAGGTCAAGCCTTTGATGTGGTTCTGACCGGTGATGAATCGCTCTCTAAGCGTCCAATGAAGCGAGTCACGGATCCCTTGCGCCAGATGGGAGCCGCCATCGATACCACTGACGACGGAACGTCCCCCATCAACATTCATGGCGGGGTCGCTCTTAAAGGGATTCATTATGAAATGCCGGTCGCCAGTGCGCAGGTGAAATCCTGTCTTCTGCTTGCAGGGCTTTATGCCAAAGGGACCACATCCGTTCACGAGCCTGCACCCACCCGAGACCATACCGAGCGAATGCTGTCGGGCTTTGGCTATCCTGTCACGCGCGAAGGGCCAACGGTCTCCGTGCAATCAGGCGGGACGCTAAAAGCGTGTTCTATTGATGTTCCAAGTGACATTTCATCTGCGGCATTTTTCATGGTGGGCGCTTCCATTGCGCGGGATGCTGATGTCACCCTGTTGCATGTTGGCATGAATCCGACGCGGACCGGCGTCATCGACATTTTGAAATTGATGGGTGCCCAGATTGACATTATCAATACCCGAGTCGTCGGTGGGGAGCCTGTGGCTGATCTTCGCATCAGATCCAGCGCCCTTCGGGGAGTGGCTATACCGGAAGAGTTGGTGCCACTTGCCATTGACGAGTTTCCGGTGTTGTTTGTGGCTGCTGCCTGTGCCGAAGGACAAACGATACTGACCGGAGCTGAGGAGTTGAGGGTCAAAGAAAGTGACCGGATCCAAGTGATGGCGGATGGCCTCAAGATCTTGGGTATCGATGCGACGCCGACGCCGGATGGCATGGCAGTGATTGGGGGTCCTCTCGGCGGGGGTGTGGTTGAATCCCACGGTGATCACCGGATTGCCATGGCTTTTTCAATCGCAGGACTTCGTGCCAGTGGACCCATCACCATTCATGATTGCGCTCCAGTCAATACATCATTCCCCACCTTTGTGACACTGGCCCATTGCTTGGGGCTTAAGATAAAGGCGCACAAGGGCGATGCTGTATGACCATGACACTCCCTGTCCTGACCATTGATGGCCCTAGCGGTTCCGGCAAAGGGACGGTGAGTCGCGCGGTTGCAAAGGCGTTGGGTTGGCATTTTCTCGACAGTGGGGCGATTTATCGCTCCTTAGCCTTTGCGGCCCTTCAGTCCGGCATGCACCTCGATGATGAGGCATCTTTGGCTGAACTTGCTGTGTCCATGGACCTTGTCTTTAGCGCTGATGACCCACCTCAAGTGTTGCTAGATGGCATCGATATAGCCCTTCAGATTGGTACCGAAACGGTCGGCAATGCCGCCTCTTGCGTGGCACAGATCAAGGCAGTCCGCGAGGCACTTCTTCAAAAACAGCTGAGCTTCAAAAAACCCCCAGGTTTAGTAGCCGATGGTCGTGATATGGGCTCTGTCGTGTTTAAAGAGGCCCCCTTCAAAGTTTTCTTGACAGCGAGTGCTGAGGTTCGAGCTAAACGGCGGCTTATGCAGTTGAAGGATAAGGGTCATGATGTTAATCTTAACGGCTTGATTTCGGAGATCGAGCAGCGAGACCGTCGCGACCTTGTACGCACCGAAGCTCCGCTCGTTAGGGCAGAGGGTGCGGTGCTCATTGATTCATCTGACCTGTCGATTGACGAGGTCATTCGTCAGGTGATGAAGGTGGTCCAATCTGACCTCGATGAATGAAATCATTCACCACCAGTGTATCTGGTATTTTTTACAATAAAAGTCGTCTTGTTTCCCCGTGAAACCTGATGCATTCTGAAGATTGATATGAGCGAGAGCTTTGCTGAACTGTTTGAACAGAGTCTGGCCCAGGCCGAAATGCGTCCTGGAAGCATCATCCGTGGCATCGTCATTGATATTGGCGCCGACGTCGTGGTGGTTAATGCAGGCCTGAAGTCGGAAGGTGTCGTGCCGAAGTGGCAGTTCCTAGATGCTGACGGACAAATTGAAGTCAGTATCGGTGACACAGTCGAATGTACCCTTGAGCTATTGGAAGACGGCCTCGGTGCAACCCTGTTATCCCGCGATAAGGCAAAGCGACTCAAGGCTTGGACCGATCTTGAAGATGCTCATGAAAAGAATGAAACAGTGGTGGGTCGCCTCACTGGAAAAGTTCGTGGTGGATTCACTGTGGCCATCGGCGCTTTAAGAGCCTTCCTCCCAGGTTCTCTTGTCGATGTTCGTCCCGTTCGCGATACCGGTTACCTCGAAGGGCGCGATCTCGAATTCAAAGTGATCAAAATCGACCAAAAGCGCAACAATGTGGTGTTGTCACGCCGTGCCGTGGTCGAATCAGAATTTAGTGCAGAGAAGGAAGCGCTCCTTGAGAATCTCAAGGAAGGCGCGATCGTGGCGGGTGTGGTCAAGAATCTTACCGATTACGGTGCCTTTATTGACCTGGGTGGGGTTGATGGCTTGCTGCATATCACCGACATGGCTTGGAAGCGTGTTCGCCATCCTTCAGAAGCCGTTGAAATTGGCCAGGAAATCCAGGTCAAGGTTCTGAAGTACGACCAAGAAAAAAATCGTGTCTCCCTCGGCCTCAAGCAGTTGGGCGAAGATCCATGGCTTAATATTGCCCGTCGTTACCCAGCCAATACCCGCTTGTATGGCAAGGTCAGTAACCTGACGGACTACGGCTGCTTTGTTGAGCTTGAAGAGGGCGTTGAAGGTTTGGTCCACGTCTCTGAAATGGACTGGACCAATAAGAACGTCAACCCCTCAAAGCTTGTCCAATTGGGCGATGAATGTGAAGTCATGGTGCTCGACATTGACGAAGAGCGTCGCCGTATTTCTCTCGGCATGAAGCAGTGCAAGACGAATCCTTGGGATGAGTTTGGGACCACCCATAATAAGGGTGACAAGATCAGTGGCACCATCAAGTCCATCACTGACTTTGGAGTCTTCATTGGCCTTGATGGCAACATCGACGGTCTGGTGCATCTCTCCGATATTTCCTGGAACGTTCCAGGGGAAGAAGCGATTCGGAACTATAAAAAGGGTGACGAGGTTGAAACGGTCATTCTGGCGATTGACCCTGAGCGCGAGCGGATCTCGCTCGGGATTAAACAGTTAGAGCAGGATCCCTTCCAGAACTATCTCGCGACCCATGAAAAGGGTGATCTGGTCAATGGTGTCGTCAAGGAAGTCGATGCGAAGGGTGCGGTCATTACCCTCGCGGATAGCGTTGAAGGTTATTTGCGTGCTTCTGAATTATCGCGTGATCGCATTGAAGATGCGCGCACCCAATTGAACGTGGGTGATGAAATTGAAGCGAAGTTCATGGGCGTTGATAAGAAGAGCAAGTCTATTACGCTCTCGGTCAAGGCAAAGGACCAGGCCGAAGAGGTTGAAGCCATTAAGGGTTACACCCAGGCCGCCTCCTCAGCCACGCCGACCCTTGGAGATATCTTCAAGGAGCAGATGGAAAATAAGTAATCCTTGCAAACCCTAGTGAGACTTCATCACCAGGGACCTGATGGTGTGAGCATGACAAAGTCCGATCTCATTCAGATCCTGAGTGCCCGATTTGCACACTTGCCTGCTCGCGACATCGAGGCCGCGGTCAAGGGCGTGGTTGAACATATGGTAGAGACCCTTTCAAAGGGCGGCCGGATAGAAATTAGGGGGTTTGGGAGCTTTTCGGTGCGTTTTAGGGCGCCCCGGATTGGACGGAATCCAAAGACAGGAACCAAGGTAGAACTTGATTCTAAATATGTCCCTCATTTCAAACCGGGTAAAGATCTAAAGGACAAGGTCAACCAGAGCTGAATTGGATCTCACCAACCGCCGGCGACGGCGATCAAAAGAGCCATGCAGGATCCCTTTATAGGGTGTCGGCATGGCTTTTTTTTTGCCGAATGGGCATCATGACACTCCATAGCACTTCATCTCAATAGGTTGGCCCATTGAGATGAAGGCTCATACATTTTATTCACTCACCCACCGTGGCATCCTCGCATGCAGGTTCAGGCCTTAATCGCGCTCCTTCTCCCGCTTGCTGCCGCCTCTGGGTGGTATACAGCTCGAAAGCATTACCAGAAAAAATTTCTAGAAGAACACGTTCATCCTTTAACTCAAGCCTATCGCCGTGGCCTCAACTATCTGCTCGATGATAAGACCGACAAAGCCATTGCCGCCGTCGGGCAGATTCTGGAGCAAGATGATGAATCCCTTGAAGTTCAAATTGCGTTTGGCAATCTGTTTCGGCGAAGGGGAGATGTCGAGCGGGCGATTGAGATCCATACCAGACTGAGGGCGACAGTAGGGCTGACCGAATCTCAGCGGGCGCGGGCTGATTTTGAATTAGCCCTTGATTACCTTCGTGCTGGACTTTACGACCGATCAGAATCCCTCTTGCTTTCTTTGGTCGAGACCAAAACTCATGGAAAGCCTGCGCTGCAACAACTGATGTTGATCTATCAACAACAAAAGGAATGGCAAAAAGCGATTGATTGCATTATTCCTCTTCGCCGCGTGATGAAACCGAAGCATGGCGAGACGGCAGCACATTTTTTCTGTGAGTTGGCCGAGGAGGCCATGAGCTATCATCGACTCAAAGACTCTCGAGACTACCTCGCTCAGGCGCTGAAGGATGATCCGAATTCCGTTCGGGCGACGATCGCTAAAGGCCGTCTTGAGCTTGGAAATGGCGAATATCGTCAAGCTTATGAGAGCTTCCAAAGCCTTGAAAGTCAGAATCCCATCTTCCTTTCCGTCGTGTTACCACATATCCGCCTTTGCTCCGAACGCTTGGGGCAGGAACGGGAATTGATGGATTACCTTGACTACTTATATCAAAGTTACGGGCTTGTCTCCGCCGCGGTTGAATGTGCGATTAGGTTGCGCCAGCGAGACGGCATTGCCGCAGCCATTGACTACTTAATTCCTATCCTTGAAAAAACGCCAGACTCTCTGGCCATCAGCCATGCGCTCTCGATGTTATCGGAAGATCATCATCACGGCTCACAAAAAATGCGCCGGCTCAGCGCGTTGCTGAAGGAGATCATGGAGGGGGGACAGCAGTTTTGTTGTGATCACTGTGGTTTCGGATCATCACAGATCTACTGGCGTTGCCCCTCTTGCCAATATTGGGGATCGGTCAGACCGACAGGACCCTTTTCAGCCTTGGATGTGCAGGAAATTGAATCCAATAAGTCCCATTAAGTACTGTTCATTGGCATCGCCGAGCGCTAGCATAAGGGCCCGTATGATGTTCGCTTCTTAATAACAAAGCCTTCTAGACGAAGACAACGCCATGAAAAAAACTGTTACCAAAGCCGTCTTTCCTGTTGCAGGTCTTGGCACCCGCTTTCTGCCAGCGACTAAGGCCAGCCCAAAAGAGATGCTGCCGATTGTCGATAAACCGCTCATTCAGTATGCTGTAGAAGAAGCGGTGGCTGCCGGTATCAATACCTTGGTGTTTGTCACCAGTCGGACTAAAAGAACCATCGAAGATCATTTCGATAAGGCCTACGAACTTGAAACCGAACTGGGTTTAAGGGGTAAAACCGATGTCCTTGAAAGCTTAAGAAGCATTCTTCCAGCGCATGTCACTTGCGTTTACATCCGTCAGGCTGAGGCGCTCGGTTTAGGCCATGCCGTCAATTGCGCTGCCGATGTCATCGGCGATGAACCTTTTGCTGTCATTCTTGCGGATGATATGGTGGATGATGGCGATCGTGGCTGTATGAAACAGATGGTGGACATCTACAATGAATGGCAGTGTTCGGTCCTAGCGACTGAGCCTGTCGATCCCTCAGAAACAGGGAGTTATGGGATCGTCAAGGCAGATCCTATTGGGCCACGGCTTGCCAAACTGAATGCGATCGTAGAAAAACCCAAACCTGAAGTTGCCCCTTCAAACCAGGCGGTGATTGGTCGCTATATCCTGACACCGGGTATCTTTAAACGATTGGATAAGGTGACCCGAGGTGCAGGCGGTGAAATCCAATTGACCGACGCTATTGCCATGTTGCTGGCTGAAGAATCGGTTTTATCCTATGCGTTTGAAGGGAAACGCTATGACTGTGGTTCAAAGCTTGGCTATCTGACCGCGACGGTGGAGCAGGCACTGAAGCATCCCGAGGTGAGTCAATCCTTTAGGGCTTATCTCAAGACCTTGTCCATCTAAAGAGAGGATATATTGCCGCCCTTAAGGCCTTCATACAGGGCGGCTATCTCCGCGTCCTCATAGAGAACGTGGGGCATGCTTTTCAGGTGAGAACTTCTTGAAAGCGTTCCATAGCCTTCTCCAGTTGTGCCATGCTGGTCGCAATGGAAAGGCGGACGTGGCCTGGGGCACCAAACGCGGAACCT
>Ga0136642_1000115_pt1 | contig 47943 bp, 31 predicted proteins | sample LowCatLa1302831Y_FD_115313 | JGI IMG/M metagenome (GOLD analysis project Ga0136642, IMG submission 115313) | Freshwater microbial communities from Lower Cathedral Lake, Yosemite National Park, California, USA - 13028-31Y | ecosystem: Environmental > Aquatic > Freshwater > Lake ... | reverse complement strand
GCAGCGTCCACGACTTGCTCGGCACTGAGGCGGCGGGGGGCGGGTGAGGCGTAGAGCGGGCTGGTGGTCTTAAGTTCTGGATCCGTGGCGCGTTGATAGGCGGCCGAATTCAGGATGAGGCGTTGGAGTTGGCGGCTATCGTAGCCGCTGCGCACTAACTCGCGACCGAGCCAGCGAAGAAGCTCGGGGTGGGTGTGGCGCGAGCGTTCCCAATCCCACGGCTGCTCGACGAGTCCGCGGCCCATCAGGCGGGCCCAGAGGCGATTGGCCATCACTTGCGCGAAGCGCTCGTTCTGCGGAATCGTGACGAGGGTCGCGAGTCGGTCGCGGGTGTCACGGGGGTCGAAGGCCAGTTTGTCGGCGAGCGAGGCGTCGACTAATTCCGGGAAGGGCCATTGCGCGGCGACAGTGGTGCCGGGCTCCAGGGTGACTTCGATGAGCGGCTTGCGGCCACCTTCGCGGAGTTTGGCTAGAGAGACACTACTCGTGATGGGTACTTTCACGGCCTTAGTCTCGAGCATCGCGGCGAGTGCGAATACCTGTTCCTGCTTGGAGGTGTGGGCGGGCGAATCGTGACAGCGGGCGCACTTGGTCTCGATCCCGAGGAAAGCTGTGGAAACAATGGTCGCCTTGGCGGCCATGGGGACGTCGTTCTGCGAAGCGAGGCCGAAGCCCGCGGGGCCACCGTCACGCTTGCTGCCTTTGAGTCGCAACAACTCCGTGACCATCAGGTCGAGCGGTTTATTATCGAGGATGGATTCGTGAATCCACCAGCGGAACGGGCCGGTGTTATTCAGCGTGGGATTGAGGATGTTGGGGTTCTCGGCGAGGACGTCCTGCCAGTAGCCCACCCAGTGGTCGGCGGCCCGCGGGTCGGCAAGCAGGCGGTCGATGGTCTTCGCTCTTTTATCTGCGGAGGGGTCAGTGACGAAGGCATTGATTTCTTCCGGCGATGGCACGAGGCCGATGGTGTCGAGCGTGACGCGGCGCAGGAAGGCCAGGTCGGTAGTCGGGGCCGTGATCTTCGTGGAGGAGGGGCGGAATTCTGGCCAGACTGCGCCTTGTTGAATCCATGTTTTCACCAAAGCCACTTCGGCGGCGGTGAGACGGTTGCCCTTGGGCGGCATCACTTCATCGGGGTTATCGGAAGTGACGCGCGTGATGAGTGGGCTCTTCGCGGTCTGGCCGGCGACGATGGCAGCACCGTCTGACTTGCCGCCCTTGAGTGCACCGGCGAGGGTGTCGAGGTGGAGTTTGCCTTTGGCTTTTCCGCCTTGGTGGCATTCAAGGCAGTTCGTTTCAAGGATCGGATAAATCTTGGCGTAGAAATCGACGCCGCCAGCGGGGGTGGCCTTCGCCTGTTGGGTGTAGTCGGCGAGTTTGGCGCTGATGAAGGCGTCAATTGCGTTACCTGCAGGAAAGCGCGCATCCAGCGCTGGCGTGGGGACGTCGGGGGTGGCGGCGAGCCAGGCCTTGGCGTTGTCGCGTCGCTTCTGCCAGTAAGCACCTTGGGCGGCCCGGAGGGCAGCGCGCTTGGCGGCATCCAGGGCCCCGAGGCGAACTTCCTCTTGGGCGGCGTAGGCTTCCCAGCCCGCGTCGTTATAGGCGGGCATCTGTCTCCCCGGGGAGAGTAGCTTCCAGTCTTGGCTGCCTTCGAGGGAGATGGCGGCGACCGTTTCGCCGAGTTCGGCGCGTCGTCGCGAGCCCTTGGTGTTGATCACATAACCGGAAACCGTCTCGAGGATGATTTGCTGCTCTCCTCCGCTGCAGGTGAATTCACACGATGCTTCGCGGTCGCCTGGGAGTAAGAAGCGGAAGTCTGGCCCGAGATTCAGGAACTTCGCCTGCTGTTCCTTGACCGGTTTATTGTCCGTGCCTGGCGCAGGAAAGGGTGTAGCGAGGGCCATCTTGCCGTTAATAAAAAGGGCAGCGGCCCCCTGGCCACGCAGGAGGAGACGATGCTTGCCGGCGGGGAGATTAATCTTCGCGAGGGCGCGCAGGAAAAAGGGATTACCGCGATCATCCCGGACACCCGTGTCGGTGTATTTATGGGTCGCGCGAGCGAAGCCGAAAGCGGGAGCCTCGTAGGTCTCCGTGGCCTTGAGGATTTCCGTTGGCCAAAGATTGGTGACCGGATGCCAGTCTTCGCAGATTTCCAAATGAACCTGGCCGCTGGTGACGGCGCTCCAATCGACCTTGGGAGCGAGGCGAACCAGGGGAAGAGCCTTCACCTCTTTCTTGGGGGAAGCGCTGGCCACATCATTCCCCGCGTTGGGGTTGGCGGGGGCGACGGTCTGCGCGGAAAGCGTCAGCCCGAGGGTGAGGACGAGAAGTCGGCAAAGCAAAAGGGGCATGGACAATAAAGGGGACACCTCAGGCTGGGCTGGGGTTCTGTGCTAGGGGTTCTCTTTCATGCGGCGGACGGTCGGTCGGGTCAACCTTAACGCCCGCCACCGTGCGGGATTGCCTGCCGTCGCGAGCAAGCCAATGTGCGCTAACCGTCATGCCCTCGACTGCCCGCCGCCTCGCTGGTTTTACTGAATCCGTCATCCGCGGGATGACCCGCCTCGCCAATCAGCATGGGGCCATCAACCTCTCGCAAGGTTTCCCGGATTTTGATCCGCCGGAGGAACTGCTGGCGGCCTTGGAGCGAGCCACCCGCGGTCCGCATCACCAATACGCCGTCACCTGGGGCGCTCCGCGTTTCCGTAAGGCTCTCGCGGCGAAGATTAATCGTTTCAGCGGCCTCGCGATCGACCCGGATCAGCACCTCGTGGTCACCTGCGGGAGCACGGAGGCCATGATGGTCGCAATGATGACGGCCTGTAATCCGGGCGACAAGGTCATCGTCTTTTCGCCGTTCTACGAGAACTACGCCGCCGACGCCATCCTCTCTGGCGCGGAGCCCATCTACGTCCCGCTGCGGGCGCCGGATTTCAAATTCGATGAAGCCGAGCTCGCTCGGGCCTTCGCCCAAAAGCCCAAGGCCATCATCGTCTGTAATCCCTCGAACCCCTGCGGCAAGGTTTTCACCCGCGATGAGCTCCTGACGATTTTGCGGCTGGCCGAGGAGCATGACGCCTTCGTTATTACTGACGAACCTTACGAACACATCGTCTACGCGCCGAATACGCACGTGCACTTCGCCGCACTGCCGGGGGCCTTCGAACGCACCATCACCTGTAACTCGCTTTCAAAGGCTTATTCGATCACCGGCTGGCGGCTGGGCTATGTGCAGGCTGCCCCGCAGGTCATCGCGCAAGCGCGCAAAGTGCACGACTTCTTGACCGTGGGCGCCGCCGCCCCGTTGCAGGAGGCTGCCGTGGCGGGCTTGGAATTGCCGGATTCCTATTATGCCGGACTTGGCCAGCTCTACGCCGCCAAGCGGACGCTGTTCACTTCGATCCTCGCGCAGACTGGCTTGAAATTCACTGAGCCGCAGGGCGCTTATTATTCGTTGCTCGATATCTCGCCGCTCGGTTTCAAGACCGACACCGAGGCCGCTGAATGGATGATCAAGGAAATCGGCGTCGCCGGTGTGCCCGGCTCATCGTTCTTCCGCGAGCCTGAGCATCGCTATATCCGTTTCCACTTCGCTAAGAAGGAGGACACGTTGAGGGCCGCCGGGGAGAAGTTGGGGAAGCTGAGGAAGGGGTAGGGGTGCGACGGCTTGTTGAGTCGATGTCTGCATAGAGGACTGCATTGAGGGCTGCATCGAGGGCTGCGTCGATTAGGGTCGGGACGGCTGTCCTCAGCCGTCCGTTCGCGGACAGAGATGCGCAGCTCTTGCGAGTTTCTGTCCTCGATTGGGTCAACGGCGGGTTGGGGACAACCCGCCCTACCTTGATTGCCTCCCTCTGGCCGTCGTGTCCTCAGGTCCTCGGTTACGCCCCTTGCCCCCATGTCACGGTGCCCACGTGTCCCCTCGAAGGCTCCGCGCTAACCGACGATCTTCTTATACGGCTCGCCTTCGTTCTGCGTCGGGCGTTCCGGGCGGCCTTTGTAGCGATACGTTAGGCCCATGTTGTCGATGCCGAGTAGCCAGAGAATCGTCGCATGGAGGTCGTGGACATGCAGTGTGTTTTCGACGGCGCGTAGGCCGAGGTCGTCGGTGCTGCCAATGGTCGTACCACCTTTGACGCCGCCGCCGGCCATCCACATGGTGAACCCAGTTGGGTTGTGGTCGCGACCGTCGCCCTTCTCGGACATCGGGGTGCGACCAAATTCGCCGCCCCAGACGACGAGCGTGTCTTCGAGCAGGCCGCGAGACTTGAGGTCTTTAATCAGGCCGGCGACCGGTTTGTCCATCGAGGCGCAAAGGCCGGAGTGGTTTGATTCAATCTTGGCGTGCGCATCCCACTTAGAGCCGGCGCCATGGTAGATCTGCACGAAGCGGACGCCTTGTTCGACCATGCGGCGGGCAAGCAAGCAGAGGCGGCCCATGCCTTCGGTAGTCTTATCGTCGAGGCCGTAAAGTTTGCGGGTGGCTTCCGTCTCTCCCGTCAGGTCGACGACACCGGGAGCTTCCGCCTGCATGCGCGCGGCCATCTCGTAGCTAGCCAGGCGGGCACCGAGTTCGGTGCGGTCGGGGTAGCGGGCGGCGAAGTCCTTATTCACGCTATTGATCAGTTGGAGCTTCGATTTCTGGAGGTCCGCACTGACGGCCTCGGGCGTATTTAAGTTGGGGATCGGCTCGGAGCCGCCGGAGATGCGCACGCCTTGGTAGACCGCGGGCATGAAACCGGCACCCCAGTTACGCGGCCCGTTGATCACCGTGTTCTGATTATCTTGCATCACGATGAAGGAGGGTAGGTTGCGGTTCTCAGAGCCGATGCCGTAATTGATCCAAGAGCCGAGCGATGGTTTGCCCGCCAAGATTGAGCCGGTGTTCATCTGGCAGACGCCCGCCGAGTGGTTGATGCCGTCGGCCTTACAGGAACGAATCACCGCGAGGTCGTCGGAGCAGGAGGCGATATGTGGAATCCAGTCCGAGAACCATTGGCCAGACTGGCCGGATTGTTTCCATTCACGCTTTGAGGCGAGGAGGGGCGATTTCGATTCGCCCATCGCGGTGATGACGGAGCCGAAACTGTCTGGTAGGCGCTGGCCGGCGAGCTTGTTGAGCAGCGGCTTCGGATCGTAGAGGTCCATCTGCGACGGGCCGCCTTCCATGAAAAGGAAGATCACACTCTTAGCGTGGGGCTTGATCCGGCCGACGCCGGGCTGCAGGGGCGTACCCGCGGCGGGGACGACGATGTCCTTAGCGAGCAGGTCGCTGAAGGCCATCGCACCGAGGCCAAGGCCGGCGCCGAAGAGGAAGTCGCGCCGCGAGGTGGTCGCTTCGACACGATGGCAGCGTGGGTCGTTCATTCGACGTAGAGGAATTCGGAGGAGTTGAGTAGAGCGTGGCAGAGCGCGGCCAATGGTGCTTGAGCGGCCTTGGCTTCGGGGGCGGTAGTCTTGGCTTCACCGATGGCTAGGTCACGGCCTTTACCAGAAGAGTCGCGCATCGTGCCCGTCTTGGTCTCGAAGCGCCAGAAGCCGAGGGCGCTCGGCTTGATGTCTTCATTGGAGTAGAGCAGCCCTTGGTCGTCGAGCGTGCCGGCACTCAGGCGGACGTCATCGAGCACTCCATGGAAAGAACTTTCGCGGTCGGCACCTTTGCCGCCGAGCTGGATCGGCTGGGTTGCGGTGAGGACACCGGTGAGGCTGGTGGCCACGCGGTCATGGAGTAAGGGCTCGTCGTCGTTGGCGAGGTCCTTGAGGGTAAAGCTCACTTCGCCTGGGGTGTGCTTATTCGCGTAGCGCACGGCGGCGGAGACGAAGTAGGGTTTGTTCATCTCGATGCGTAGGTTCGAGAACTGGACGGCTTCGCCGAAGGTGCCGTCGAGGAGTGGGCCGAAGGCCTGGAGCACGAGCACGCGCGGGGCCCGGCGCGATTTCTGGCCGGTGACGCCAAACTGCCAATAGCCGTCGGTCTGGCCTTTGCCGACTTGGGTGGCGATGACGCGGACGGCGGCGGTGTCGCTGACGGAGCGGGGGACGATGACGGCCTCGATGGTGAAGCCTTGGGCGAGGTCAGCTTCGGTTGCGCCGCGGGCCACGAACGGCTTGCGGTGGCCGGCATCGAGGTGAGCACCCTGTCCATCGCGGAACGGGACCTTCTCCGGCTGGAAGTCGTTGGCGACGGCGGCGGCCACCGCTGAAGAATTCTTCTGGGAGCGTACTTCCTTGAGAAACGCAGCGGCACGCGCGGCTTCGGTTGCGGTGGGCGTGCGGGCGAACAGCACCTGGTAGAGGCGGCGAACTTGGGCGGCTTCATCCTTGGGGACTTCCTTGGCGATGCGCGTGGCGAGGATTTCGCCGCGCTTGAGCATGAACGGGCTGTTGAGCAGCAGCAGCGACTGGATGGGGGTCGTGGTGACGTCGCGGGACGATGCGCTGCTGAACCACTGTGGTGCGTCGAAGACGTCGGCCAGCGGGTCGCGGTTGTTGCGCATGATACGCGTGAAGATGCTGCGCACCGGTTCGCCGTAGACGACGCTCGGGCCAGCTTGCTTGTCTGTTTTGAGGTCGCCGCCGGCGGCGAAGACGGCGTCGCGGATTTGCTCGGCTTCGAGGCGCTGAGGCTGGAAGCGCCAGAGTAGGACGTTCTGCGGATCCTTCAGTTGGCCCTCCTTGGGGGTAGGGTGCTGGGAGGAGCGGCGATAGGCGGCACTCGTCAGGATGAGTCGGTGCATGGCCTTTTGGTCCCAGCCCTTCGCCATGAATTCTGCGGAAAGCCAGTCGAGTAGCTCGGGGTGGGAGGGCGGTTCGCCGAGGCGGCCGAAGTCGCTCGCGAAGGGAGTCAATCCGCGACGGAAGCAGAGCTGCCAGAGACGGTTCATCGCGAGACGGGCGGTGAATGGGTTTGATGGCGCGGTCAGCCAGCGGGCGAGTGCTGTGCGGCGACCGGTGGAGCTACCATCGGCGGGCGGCGTGATGGTGGCGGCTTCGGCTGGGTACTGGGCACTAAGGACCGTGAGGAAGGCGGGCGGGACGATGGTGTTCTTCTTGGGAATCACCGCGTCGAGGCCCAGTGCGCCAGTCTCGCGCACAGCGAGCACGAAGGGCGGATCTTCCGGCTTCTGCTTATCGTGTTCGGCCAGCTGGCGCTTTAAGTCGGCGTGTTTCACGCTATCGGCGCCCTTGATGGAGCGGTCAAGCCGGGCGTATTCGTAGTCGACCTGACGCCAAGCGAGCGCAGCAATCTGCTGCTCGTAAGGCGAGCGCTGAGCGTCCGGCTTAGCGATCATCTCTTGGATATCTTCCGGGAAGATCTTCACGGCGGTGTTAGTCGCGGCGTCGCGGTATTTCTTCTCGACGGAGGCAATCTCGTCGCGGATCGATTTCGTTTCCTTCTCCCAGATGGCCAGTTTGCGGGCATGCTCGCCGGCTTCCCGGGTTGTCCAGGCGGCGCGGTTCTCGACCGGCAGGGTGTTCGTGAAGAAACTCCGGAGGGCGAAGTAGTCGCGCTGCAGAATGGGGTCGAACTTGTGGTCATGGCAGCGGGCGCACTGCATGCCGGCACCGAGGAAGACATCGCCCGTGGTGTCGGTTAGGTCGTTCAAGATGCTCTCCCACTGACTGCGGGCGTCGCGGTTGTTATACTCGTAAATCCAGTGGCGGAGGTAGCCGAGGGCCGTGAGTGCTTGGGAGTCGCCGGGGAAGAGTTCGTCGCCGGCGAGCTGTTCTTGAATGAAGCGATCGTAGGGTTTGTTGTCATTGTACGCCTTGATGACGTAATCGCGGTAGCGCCAGGCGGTCGGGCGGAAATCGTCGATGCGGAAGCCGTCGCTATCGGCGTAGCGGACGAGGTCGAGCCACGTGCGGGCCATCCGCTGGCCGTAGGCGGGCGAAGTCAGGAGCCGCTCGACGAGTTTCTCATAGGCCAGCGGGTCGGTGGATTTGACAAAAGCGGAGACCTCATCGGGTGAGGGCGGCAGGCCGGTGACGTCGAAGGTGAGACGACGGATGAGGACGGAGCGGTCAGCCTCGGCGGCGGGCGTGAGGGTTTCCTTGGCAAGACGCGCGTCGATGAAGCGGTCAATCGGGTGCGCGGACTTGCCAGCGGGAAGCTCAGGGCGCTGGACGGTTTGGTAAGCCCACCAGCCTTTTTCCTTGGAGCCGATGGTGCCGGGGAGGTAGCGGCCGGCGACGGGAGCCTTGGTGCGACTCTTGGGCCAGGTCGCCCCGGACTTCACCCAGTCTTGGAGGAGGGAGACTTCGTCTTTCGTCAGACGTTCGCCTTTGGGTGGCATCATCTTCTCGGGGTCGGTCGAGAGGATATTCTGCAGTAAGAGGCTTTTGGCTGGGTCGCCAGGGATGAGGGCCGTCCCACCGTCGCCGCCGGTCGTGAGGCCAGCTAGGCTGTCCATGACCAGGCCACCCTTATTCTTGCCGGAGGCGTGGCTGTGGCACTTGAAGCAGCGGGAATCCAGCAGCGCGACGGCCTGCTCGGCCTGTGCCTCCTCCGCCGCCTGAACCACGCCGGTCCCGGTCAGCAGGATCGCTAGGCTGAGCGCAAGGAGGGTGGCGGGGCGCAAGGGCATGGGGTGATTACTAATAAGAGCCTTATTAAGCCTGAGAGCAACCCAAGCCGAAAGGCACGATTGGGGGTGTTTCGATTGTCATCGGGCCCGCTTTTAGTTCGAATCCAGGCGTGTCTGTGCCATTGCAACTCATCCTCGCCTCCGCTTCTCCTCGGCGCACCGAACTCCTCCGGGAGGCCGGCCTCCCGCATCGGGTGTTGGTGGCGGCGGTGACCGAGCATGAGGACCCGACGACGGACCCAGCGAAGATGGTCCTGCACAACGCCCGCCTGAAGGCGGCGGCGGTTTCCTGTCTGCATCCGGAGGCGCTCGTGCTTGGCTCCGATACGACCGTCGCGGTCGGAGCGCGTGCTTTGAATAAACCGGCCGACCTCGCCGAGTCTCGTGCGATGCTTCGAAGCCTTTCTGGTCGGGAGCACACCGTCCACACCGGCGTGTGCCTGCTTTGTCCGTCACTGGGGATCGATGAGGCCCATGATATCACCGCTTGGGTGCGCTTCCGCGAGCTCTCCGAGGATGATATTACCCGTTATCAGTCCTTGGTGAACACCTTGGACAAGGCTGGCGCTTATGGTATCCAGCAGGGCAAGGAGATCATCATCGCCGATTTCCAGCAGCCCATTTCGACGATTATGGGCTTACCGGTCGAATTCGTGAAGGCCCGTCTCGTTGCGCTCGGCATTCTCGAAAGGCTCACCGCATGAAAGCGCTCCTCTTGCTTCTCCCTGCCTGCGTGCTCGCGCAGGCGCCGGTCGTCAGCGGCGACGCGGAGTTCTCGGGCTTCATCGGCGGTAAGCCGCTGGTGATTCATACCACGAGCCGCCTGGCTGGCGCGATTGATTCCGTGAAGTGGGCGGGCGTGGAGTTCATTGATTCGCACGACCACGGACGCCAGCTGCAGTCGGCGATCAACGCCGACATCGACGGGGTCTATCATGTCGAATGCTATAATCCGACGGAAGCGGGTTCCGTGGTGGACGCACTTGGGCCGAAGTCGACCAGCCGTCTGGAAGCAATCTCCTTCAAGGACGGCGTACTCTCGACGCGTAGCCGCCTGGCCTACTGGCTCGCTCCGGGCATGAAGTCGGGCGGGTACGCGGCCTTAAACCGCGAGCTGCTCTCAAATTATGTGCTGACGAAGCAGGTCAGTATCGGTCGCCCGGGCATGGATCACGTGCTGGATTATAAAGTGACCTTTACGGTGCCGGCGGACCGTCCGCATAAGTTCCTCCAAGTCGAGGCATTGACGGGTTACATGCCGTGGTCGTTCAGCGAGGAGCTTCGGTTTGAAGCGAAGACTTCGACCCTGGTCCCCCTGGCGCGACAGAACGGTGAAATCCGCGACCCCGTTGTGCTCTCGATGCCCTCGGGGACCCATGCCATGGGCATTTTTACGCCTGATCGTCCGCTCGCAGGCCAGCCGCCGGTCGGTTACGGCCGTTTTAAATTCGACCATGCTCAAGTCGTAAAATGGAACTGTGTCTTTCGGCTAAAGCAGTCGGAGCCTATTAAGCCGGGTGATTACTCCTTTCAGCTCTACGTCGTCATCGGCACGCGGGAGGACTGTCGGCGGACGCTAGAGGCTTTGCATCGCGAGTTCGGGTCTCGATAATAAGTCGGACCAGCGCTTGAAGTCGGTCCGCCCCTCCTTAACTTCGAGGCGTGCGGGATGATGACAATATCGACTACCGGGCCGTGACACTCGCGGTACTGGTCTCGCTCGGCTTGCATCTGGTCTTGCTCTGGCTGATTCCGCCCACCTTTCAGCAAAAGTTCAGCCTGTCTCAGCAGCCCGTCGAGGTCATCACGACACCCATCAAGGTGGAGGAGGCGCGCTTGCCGCCTTCGATGCGTTTTGCTCAGGCGAATAGTGCAGCGAATCAGGCCGTGCCCAAGCAGACGCCATTCTTCGCCGCGCAGAATCAGGCCGCGGCACAACCCTTGCCCGAGAAGTCGCCCACGAAGTCGCCCCTGCCCAAGTCTGACGGAAAATCCAAACAGATTATTGTGGCGAAGGCTTTACCGCGGGTGAATGACGAAGTTTTGCAACCCCCCGCGCCCGCTTTACCGCCGACGGTGGCGATGGCACCGAAAACCGCAGGGAGTGCCGTGGGCCCAAAGGAAGGCGTCGATACCAAAGCTAAGCCCACCCCGGACGAACCGCCCACCCCCGCTAACCCTAATCGCCCGCGGGCGATGGTGCCTTCGGGGCTTTCCGGCATGTTATTAAAAAACCCCGTCGGGGTCGGGCGAGTGGGGGTCATCTCCATTGATTGCCGTTTCAGTAATTACGGCGATTATACCCAGCGAATGCTGGAGGCGATTCAGACGGCCTGGTGGAGCACTATCCGTCGTTCCCGCTTCGAGTCGATTGAGGGGGGCTCGGCCCTAGTTCGATTTAGATTACATCGCGATGGCACCGTCACGGACGCCGACATTCTTAGTTCCAATGTCCCGCGCATCATGGCCCTGGCTTGCAAAGATGCGGTCATGGCCCCTGCGCCTTATGACATCTGGCGGGCGGATATGGTGGCGCAATTCGGCGAGAGCGACATCGTCACGATTAACTTTCTTTATTACCACGAATGACCTTGGCTACTGATTGGATTCCCTTTGGACGTGGCGTCCGCGTGGTGCAGACGCATGCATGCGGCCTCATCGCGGTCGAGAAACCGGAGGGGATTCTTTCGCATCCCAACCCCGGGGAAGTCGCGGAGAAGGGCACCATCCTGATTACTGGCAATTATTCGCTCGAGGAGGAGGCCTTCCATGTGCGCGATGGTAAGGGGGGGATTCGACGGGTGTATTTGCTCAACCGCTTGGACTCGCCGACGAGTGGCGTCTTATTGTTAAGCGTCGACGAAGGCTTGGCCGGGGTTGTGCGCAAGATGTTTGCCCGTTCGCAAGTGTCTAAGAAATACGTGGCCTTAATCCGAGGGCGTGGCCTGCGCACGCCCCGTGGTACTTGGCAGGATCAACTCGCCAAAACGAAGGGGCCAGGGGGTGGGGTTCGTTCCGAGACCGGCGCGGGTGCACCCGCCGTCACCGTTTATCAGTGGATGCGACCCTCGAGCGGCACGTTGCCGCTTTCGCTCATCCACCTCGAGCCGCGGACCGGACGGACGCACCAGCTCCGGGTGCAGACCTCGACGCATGGGCATCCCATTCTCGGCGATCGCACCTACGGCGATTTTGATTTTAACAAGACCGTTGGCTCGGCCCGCGGCTTTAAGCGCCTCTTTCTGCATGCAGAGTCGACGCATCTCATCTTTGACTGGCAGGGCGAAAAAATCGATTTCAAGGCGACGTCCCCGATGCCAGCGGAATTTGCCGAAGCCATGGTCTCCGACGAGGAGCCAAAGGGTAAGGGGCCGAAGGGGCCACGCAAAGGTAGCAGCACGCCGATCTCTCCGCGCCTGCGTATTCGGCTTTAGGCGTCGGACGGGTCGTAGAGCCCTTGGCGGATCACGTAGCGAATGACGCCCGCGACGTCATGGACGCCGAGTTTGCGCATGAGATTAGTACGATGGTTCTCCACGGTCTTGGCACTGATATCAAGTTTCTGGGCGACTTCTTTACTCGAGTTGCTCTGGGCCAGGAGGACGGCGATTTCTTTTTCCCGGTCGGTCAGCGTGGTGCCTTTGGCGTCGACATCGCTTTCGGGCGCCGTGAGGGCATCGGTCATGGCCTGCTGGAAGGATTCGCTGAACCAAGTGTCGCCGGCGGCCACGGCGTCGACGGCTTGGCGGAGCTCGGAAAGGCGAGCGCTCTTCGGGACGAAGCCCCGGACGCCGAGTGAGAGCATGCCGCGAGCGAGTTGCTTCTCGGATTTGCCTGAGAAGACGAGCACCTTGAGGTCCGGTTGCTTATCATGAAGTTGGCGGAGGACTTCGAGGCCGCTGATGCCTGGCAGCAGGATATCGAGGATGAGGATGTCGGGCTGGAGTTGTTTAGCGAGGGCGAGGCCTTCGGTGCCGTCGGCGGTGGATCCGAGGACGCGGTAGACGCCGCGAAACTCGAGCATCTCGATGATCATCTCGCAGATGGCCGTCTGGTCTTCGACGACCACGACGGATTTCGCCTTCCGGGAAGTTGTCTTCATAGGGGGATGCGATGATTCTGCCCCCTGGCTGGACGTGGGCGAACACAAAGTCCGCCATTTTATGTTAAATATTACTCGCCCGACGGATCGACTAATCCTTGCCGGACCACGAACCGGACCAGGCCGGCCACGTCGCGCACCCCGAGTTTACGCATGAGATTAGCTCGGTGGTTCTCGGCCGTCTTGATGCTGATGCTGAGGAATCCTGCCACCTCCTTGCTGCTGTGGCTCCGGGCAATCAGCACGGCGATTTCCCGTTCGCGGGGGGTGAGGAGGTCGATGACGCCGTCGGCATGCTGGGAGGGAGAGGCGAGGGCTTGGCGGACCGTCCGGCTGAAATCCTCGTTGAACCAAGTGAGGCCGCGGGCGAGCGCGTCGACGCCTTTGCGCAGTTCTGACAGAGGCGAGGATTTATTGACGAACCCATGCACGCCTTCCTGCATCAGGGCGCGGATGATGTGCGGCTCCTGTTTCGCGGAGAAGATGAGCACGCGCATCTCAGGTAGATTGCGGCCCAGCCGGCGGAGTACCTCGATGCCACCGACGCCCGGCATGAGGACATCGAGGATCAAGATGTCGGGCCGAAGGCGCAGTGCTTGTTCGACAGCCTTGGTGCCGTCCGAGGCGGTGCCCGCGACTTCGCAGAGCGGGAGATGCTGCACCATTTCGGCGACGAGTTCGCAGATGGCGGCTTGATCTTCGACGATGAGGACACGCTTCTTTGGGCCGAGCGGGTCGTGGGGCGTCAGTGCGGCTATTTTTGATTTCGAAGGACCTTCGGTGCGGGGACGGCTGATCCGGATTTTGCGCAATGGTGTCTTCATGGAATCAATACATGAGGTATCTCCAGAATTGTGCGGTTCAAATCAACGCTAAGACGATGAGGTTAATCACTCATGAATCATCGTAATGGCTGGGCCCTGTTGGTTAGTCTTATGTTGATGGCGACGCTGCTCGCCGTCGCCCTTTGTCTCGCGGGATTGGCAGGCGTGGAGATGCGTGGAATTAGTCACGCCTGTCAACGCACGCGACTGCGTGAAGGGGCGGAACAAGCAGCCCGGCGCGGTTTGGCGGAGTTGCAGGTGGCGGTCGGCCCTGATGCCGTGACTACTTTTAAAAGCTCAGACAAAATATTAAGGGCGCTGCGCGGAGGGGCGACCCCAGTGGATTTGCAGGGTGGCTGGGCAGAAGATGATTTGCGGTGGAGTTGGGAAGTGGAGGATCTTTCGCAAAGCTTTGATCTGGCCTCACGTCATGAAGCAAAGGGGCGGGCCTCGACTTGGGCGAAATCATCGACGGGTCGGCAGCGACTGCCGCTGGCTTTACCCGAGGAGGCGCTGACGCCTTGGCAACAAGTTGCACTCCAAGTGGGGGATGAGGTAATGTTTCGAGAGGCGGCTAGATCACCCCTATCGGCGGGACTTTCCTTTCAGAGCAAAACATTATTAACGGACCCGGTACGCGGGGGGTGGCGCAAAGATCTCGCGGATATATCGGTGATGTCGGCGGAACTTGGGCCGCAGCTGACGTCTCTGCTCAATCGTCGTGAATTGGGCGCGGAGGCGCGGCAGGGATTCCCGATGCTGCGTTGTGCGGAAAGTGGACGACTCTGGTCACACCTGCCGATGCTTGTCGATTTTCGGTTAAGTATGGGTTTTTTTAATTCACGTTCGGACGGTCGACATCGCCTGCGCTTTCACGGTGGTGGCATGGTGTGGAATCCGTCCTCCGTGCCGGCATTGGCGGGTCCGCTCGGCCGGATGTTCTTGGTGGAACTGGACGGTTGTCCGGAGGTGACCGTTAAAAACCTCGATTCGGGTTCTGGTTTTACGGTAAACCTTGATGATTGTCCCCAACAGGATTTTGGCTTCATCCGCCAAGGACCGCGCGAGAAGGGGCTGTGGTGCTGGATGGATGTGGCGGATCCGGATACCTGCGGGATGTCTGGTCGCGGTCTCTTGGCTGGTGAGGCTTATGCGTTTCTGAATCCGCTGCCGGAGACCCAGCCGCAGGGATTGTCACGGATTTTGACGGATGAGACGTGGCGAATGGAAACGCAGCCGCACGGGTCGACCTGGCAGCGGCCTTCTCCGGCGGTTTTTCTCCCGCGAGACCGCATTGAAATCACGGTTCGATTTAGGGAAAAACTCACGCTTAGGTTGCGACCCGCCCTGGGCGACCCGAGTAAAGAATCACTCATTGCCGATTACCCGTCGGCCCCCGTCATTACTTTCGAGAACATCAGTTTTCCTGATTTCACGATCAACACCATTGGCGAAGATTATTCACGCGAAGATAGTTCAGGGTATGTGATTGATGAGCGTCGGGCTTGCCTCCGCTTCAAACTCCGTCCGCGGTCAATGACGCAACTTTGGTCGGATGGCCTGGCGTTGGCACAGAGAGATCACTGGGACTTTGATCTTCCTGCCGACGCCGCGGAATGGGTGGTGGATCACCCTTTGCTGGCGGCGCTGGATGTGAGTGATTTCGACAGGATGCCGCTCATGGGGGCACTGTGGGATGCAATTCCGAATCGACATGAGGCACGTAAGCTCGGGGCCTTCTCCGGGGTGAGATTGAGGGAGTTGCCGATACGGCCGTTGATCTCGCCGGGTGTTTTGCGGCGACTCGAAACGAATGGCGGCAGAGGCTGGGTGGAGCGGCTTGATCAGTTCTACGCTTCAGCGCCTTTACTTACTCCGGAAGCAGGGGTGAGTTCACATCATCCGTGGCTGTTTCCTGGGCCGACGCCGATGGTCATGGGGGCATTTAATGTGAACAGTCGTAATCCCGATGCGTGGGCGGCGTTTTTGGGGGCCGCGGCGGGCAAATGGACGGCGGATGGCGGCGGCCCTTTTGCGGCCGGAGTGCTCGCTGGGCCGATCTTTTTCACCCAGCCGGGTGGGGCGGGGTGTGCCAAGTGGGGAGTCGGGGTTCAGATGGATTTAGCGGACGCCGAATTGGCGTCGTTAGGATTCGACGACCGCGATGCCTTGGCCTCGCAGCAGGGGGTGAGACAAGTTTCCCCAGAAATCGTGCGGCGACTGGCGGAAAAAATCGTCGAGTTGCAAGTAGCCCACGGCTATCCATTTCGCTCGTTAGCCTCGTTCACGCATTCGCAAATTCTCGACCACGCCTTGGTGGCCGTGGGCATCAACGAGGCGGTCTCCCACGCCTCTGGCCATGCGCCTGTCATTATTAATGCGGACGATTTACTAGAGGCGTGGGCACCTTTGCTGACGGTGCGGGGCGATACTTTCAAGGTTCGGGGTCGGGCGGAATCTTCGCGGGGAGGCGTTTGGGTCTGCGAATATGTGGTCCAGCGCGTGCCCACGGAGCATGCAGTCTCCGCCTGCGGGCGGCGCTTTATGATTATTTCGGCACGGATTCGTAACCAGTGAAAGTGGCGAGAACTTGACTGACAGGCAAAAGGGTCAAGATTGGGAGGTATGGAATCCAATCCCTTCATTGTGGCTGACGCTCCGGCTGCCGATCGTGCCGCCTTCTTCCGTCGCACCTACGGCCTCGTGGCCGTCGGCTTCGCCGCCTTCGCGGCCTTGCTGGCAATCTTCTTCGTTGGTTTCGAGGTCACGCCGGGCGTCAGAGGCCTTTCCGAACCGACCTACGGGACGGGAGTTGCCGCGGCGTTTATGGGAGGTCTTCAGGCAATGGAGATGTCGTTGGGACGCTGGAGTATGCTGCTCGTGTTGCTCGCCTTCTGGGGTGGCACCACCGTGGCCCAGTCGCTGGCCTTCAATCGCGCCTCTCGCGGCACCCAGTATGCCGGCCTTGGACTCTATGTCATCCTCGAGGCCCTGATCTTCATCCCGCTCATCGGCTCCGTCATCTATTACTCCAAGGGTAACGCCAGCAGCGTCCTCGTCCCTGCTGGCATCGTCACTGCGGGTATGATTGCGGGCCTCACCGCCCTGGTGTTCATGACGAACCTGGACTTCTCCTTCCTCAAGGTCGCGATCGTCCTCGGTAGCTTCGCCGCCATCGCCATCGTGCTCGTCGCGGCCATCGTCGGCTTCAGCCTCGGCGCCTGGTTCTCCATCTTCATGATCGTCCTGATGGCCACGGTGATTCTCTACCAGACTAACGAGATCAAGAATACCCTCGAGACCGACCAGCACGTCGCCGCGGCCTTCATCCTGTTCTCTTCCTTCGTCACGCTGCTCTTCTACGTCATCCGCTTCTTCGCGGGTGGACGTCGCGACTAAGCTTTGGTGTCATGAAACAAGAAGGGCTCCCCGCTGGGGAGCCCTTCTTGTTGGTACGGTCGATGTTTGCGGCTTAGCGATTCGGGTCGTCGGTCGTGATCTTTAACTCGTCGAGGTAGAATTCGGTCTTCTCGGTGGCGTTGCTGATGAAGCCGACCCAATCAAGCGTCTGCATGTCCGCATGGCGGAAGGGCAGGTTGGCGACTTCTTTAGTGGCCTCGCCCTCCGGCGTGACGCGGAGCGTCCAGAGGCCCTTCGTGCTTTCGCCGATCAGGGCGACGATTTCGAAGTGCACCCATTGCTGGAGTGGCACGGTCAGGTCTAAGCCTTTGGGGCCCGTGAGATGGCCGTCCTTGAGCTGGAGGGCTGGGCCGGTGCGATAGGGGTTCGCCTTATTACGCCACTCATGGGCGAAGATGGCTTTCGGCTCCATGAAGAGGTCAAAGCTGATGGTGGTGGTGCCCGCCTTGTGATTGGGCGAGTAGGACAGCATCGGGTAGTAGGAGGCCGGTAGGCCGGGGGCATCTTGGAAGAGCAGGCTGGAGTTACCCTTGGACTTCTTGGCGGTGGTGATGCGCAATTCGTCCCCCAAGCCTTTGACGGCAGGCTTACCTGGCTGGCTGAGGCCGAGGGCCGTCAGGCTGAAGTGGGCGTGCGGTAGCGGATTGCGTTGGTCAGTGATCTGGCCCTCGAAGCCCTGGTGAATATCGAAGGGCGGCGCCGTGGGCGGGGTGGGGCGGACGGCTTCGGGGCCCCGGTCAAACGTGGCCGCGAGGGTGCGCCACGCGTCGCCGATGACGCCCATGGTCGAGACATCGATGGATTGGATGCCCAGGGCGAGGGCGGGTGAACCCGCTTTGAGGCGGAAGTCGTGCTGGGACGGACTTTCAAACAAAGGATCCGTGACTGCCGAGCCGAGGTCTTGGCCTGTTTTCTGCCAGGCAGCCAAGGTGAGTTTCTTGGGGGTGAAAACAACGGGGCGGGCCGAGTAATCCCAGTAGATATTGTTTTTCATCACGAAGTTACTCGGGGTGCCGGTCCAGTTGCTGCCGAGGAGTTCACCCCGGTCGAAGACGATGATATTTTTCTCAAACGTGAAGGATAGGTGATCTTCGGCCCGCGTGCGCTTCACTTGATGTTCTTCGGAGAAGGCGAACACGTTGTTCCGGATGATGTTGTCCTTGCCGTAATGCTGGTGGAAGCCGCCATCGGTGGTGTGGTAAGTCACATTACCTTCCATCGTGATGCCCGTGCTGCCTTCATCGGTGTAGAGTCCCCAGCCGCCGTATTGCAGGCACATCACGTCGTGGATGAGGTTGTGGCTGACGCTGGTCCCTTCCGAGGGCCCGAGCGTGTAGACGCCGCCCATGTCGCTCAGGAGGCCCTTGCCGAGGTGGTGCAGGTGGTTCCAGTCCACCACGTTACGCTTGGCGTTGCTGGGGGCGTAGCCCCAGCGCCAGCCGACGGAAATCGCCGAATAGTAGAGGTCGGAGACCTCGTTGTGGGTGACGATATTATCCGAGGAGGAGCCGATCCAAATGCCGACCGCGCAGGGGAAGATGATGCCGCCGTCGCGGATGATATTATTATGAACCATATTGTGGCTCACGTGGTTGCCGGGTTTGGCCTCGTCGTTCAAGGTGCCAATCTTGAGCCCGCCCGCGCCCATGTCGGTGATGAGGCAGTGTTCAACGGTGATGGCACGGCAACCTTGACGCAGGGAGAAACCGTAGCTGCCGAAGTGGGAAAGTTCGCAGTCGACGAAGGTGATATCCTGAGCGTGTTCGAGGGTGACGACGCCATCCACCGTGCGCACGGCGGCTTGATTCGGCACCGCGGTGGCGATGGAGGGGACGCCCTTGGCGTGGCTGAATTTTAAGCCACGGAAGGCAAGCTGGGTGATTTTCGCATTTGGGGTGCCCGTGAAGGTTAGGAGTTTTTCGGCGACCGGATAATACGCACGGGAATGGAGGGGTGTCTCTCCCTTGCGCGGCATGTAGGTAAGCAGGCCTTGGCGACTCAGGAACCACTCACCCGGCTCATCGAGCAGGGAGAGCATGTTTTCCACGACCATCCCGGTGAGGTGGTCAAAGGCCGTATTGGCCTTCTGTTTCGGCCCGCGCACTTTGATGGTGCCGTCTGCCGAGTGGGCGGATTCCACTCGGCTGCGGGTGGTGTCCCACTTGTGGTAGAAGGTCACCACGGCATCTTGGGCTTCGCTTTCGCGGACTTCGGCAAACGGCGTCATTTCTTTCGGGTCGACCTTGATCGTCTGTTCGAAGTAGCCGCCTTGATCGCCGCTGCCAGTACCGGCGACCGGCTTTTCATCGTCGACACTGCGGACGAAGTGCGTGCCGGGATTCTTTGATCGGGCGCGAATAGCACGTTGGTTGCCGACCCAGAGTTGCTCGAAGGTTTCGGTTCCGGCGGAAGTCTGCAGGGTCCATTTACCGTATTTATCTGGGCGAAAATTGGGCAACGGTGCGGCCCCGGAGATGCGGACGTCGGCGTGCGCTGCCGCCTTGTAGGTGATGGGTTTACCGACCTCGCCGGCATCTTGGGCGTCGAAAGCGACGGCCTCGGTGATCCGATAAGTTCCCTCGGCGAAAATTATCTGAATGGGTTCGGCGAGCGGGCGGGGCAATTTGCGCACGGCGAGGCGCGCCCCGTTGAGTGTGGCAAGTGGTCCGTCCGTGTGGTCGCTATTCGGAGTAAACGTCCGTCCGGTCCAACTGTCGTTGCCGTCGGGAGCGACGTGGAGCTCAAGCGCGTGGGCCGAGCTGGCGATGAGGGCCAAGGAAAGAAAAAAGCGTGGGGTGGCCATGGGGGGGATTCGACAAGACCCGTCCCGGGCGGTTCCTTCAAGACTTTCTGGCGACGTAGAACCGGGTCTCGCCTGCGAATTCTTTGACGATGGGTCCATCGAGGGCGACTGCGGTGCTTAAGGGGCATTCGATGGCGGTGAAGCCTGTTTCCGATAATTCTTCGCGGGTTTCGGCTTCGGTGCTGCTATGGATGAAGACAGGAGAGCTGTCACTCTCGTGCCAGCGATCGCCCGGGACTTCGTCTGCATCCGATTGCTCCTGGGCCCAGAAGGCAGCGTTGGCCCCCTTTTCGCGATCGCTGGCGGTGAAGATGAAGATGCCGCCGGGCTTGAGTGCGCGATGAATTGAGCGAAGCGCCGCGATGCGGTGGGCTCGACTGGGCAGGCACATCAGGCCATTAAAGGCGAAGACGGCCCCAGCGAATTCCGCCTCAGGGTAGGTCAGGGCAGTGGCATCTTGTTGCTCCACGCACCGTTCCCATTCGGCATGGTGATCGGCGAGTACGGCTCGGGCCAAGCTGACCATGATGGGCGAGAAGTCGGTGGCGACGATGTGGGGGTAACCTGCTTGTAACAAACCGAGGGCGACGCGTCCGCCCCCGCAACCGAGTTCAAGCAGGCGATCATCGGGGCGAAAATATTTCGTGAGCAGGGTTTTCTCTGAAGTCCAGAGTCCGACCCGCACGGCGGCCCGAGCGTAGTGGAGCGCGGTTTCGGTCTCGAGCCAGTGGGCTTGGGGGTCGCGTTCCATCTCAACAACGCAAGCGAATCTTGCCACCGAGGCAATCGTAGGAACACTCGCCCTCATGATTCGTCTCACCTGGTTGCTCCTCACTTTGGCTATTATCGGTTGCGATAATCAGACCAAGCCCGTGGTAGGTCCGGCCACCGAGCTCGGGATCGAGTCGCGGTTGCCCGTCCGGATGGGGCTGGGTTTGACCCACCTGCGGATTGCCGCGACGGAGTTAGAGAAGGCCCGCGGGCTTATGGGTACCAAGAGCCTGCCGGAAGCAGAAGGCATGGCCTTCATGTACGACACCGAGATGCAGATGCGTTTCTGGATGAAGGATACTCCGTTGGACCTCGATATTGCCTTTGTGGATCACGACGGGCGTATTCTGGAAATCAAGACCATGTCGGCCGGCGATACCGACACGACCGTTTCTTCATCTAAGGAGGTGCGCTTTACGGTGGAGATGAGCGCTGGTTGGTTCAGCCGCTTTGGCGTAAAGGTCGGGGATAAGGTCAGTATCGATGACTTGCGTGCGGCGCTGACGGCGCGCGGCTTCGATGCGAAGCGCTACCTTCCCTGATTAGTAGAGGGAACGCCAGGCGAAGAGCAGACCAGCAGCGACTCCCAGTAGGGTGAGGACTAGCGCTAGGGCCAGTCGCTCCGACCGCGTGGTGCGATGGAGTTTCATTTCTGGGGTGTCAACCGGGCGGCGGCTTCACGCAGGAAGGCCGTGAGCCGAAGGAGGAAGAAGGGCGAAGGCGTGCCTTCAATTGGGGCGAGCGCTTGTTCGGCCGCGGCGATTTCCGCATCGAGGCGGCGGAAGCTTTCGCGCCAGCTTTCGGCGGAGATGAGCAGGCGGGCGTCGCCCCCATGGCGGAGCTTTTCCAAGACCGCCGGCCCGGCGCGATTGCGCTCAAGAAGCATCGGGAGGGTTAGTTTACCGCTGGCGGCATCCGTGCCCAGCGTCTTACCTACTTTAGAATCGTCCTGCAGAAGGTCGACCAAGTCATCGTAAATTTGATAGGCGATTCCGAGGTGACGGCCGAAGAGGGCGCAGGCCTGAATGTGCTCCGCTGGTCGTTCTGCGAGGAGGGCGCCCGCATAGCAGGCCGCTTCAAAGAGCTCGGCTGTCTTAAGGCGGATATGGCGGTAATAATCTTCGAGCGAAAGGTCGTCCTGTCCGCGCGAGAAAGTCTGACAGACTTCCCCGGAGCAGACTTCGCGGGAGGCTCGGGCCACGATGCGGCAGAGTTCGGAGGTGCGATGCTCGGAGGCTAGAACGAGGGCATGGGCGAAGAGGGCGTCGCCGAAGAGGACGGCCGCATGGGCACCGTGCGTCCGATTGGGGGTGTCGCTCCCGTGTCGGGTGTCGGCCCCGTCGAGGACGTCATCGTGCACCAAGGTGGCAAGGTGGACTAATTCGATGATGCCTGCGCCGCGAACGAGGGCCTCGGAGGGCGGGCCACCGGCGCCGGAGCCGAAGGCGAGGAGCGGGCGGAGGCGTTTGCCTGGGTGCGCCAGGACATCGCGCACCATTGGGCGGACTTCAGGTTCGAAAACGGCTTCCTGGGCAGCGAGAAAAGTCTCAAGCGCCTTGAAGTGTTCCTCGAGACCGGCATGGAGCGGGGTACGCACGCCCGCAATGTGCGGAGGAAAAAGGCTTGGCGCAAGCGCAGGATGGCGCGGCCGGCGGCCTAATTCTCTTAGGGGATGATCTTAGTCTCGGTGGGCAGTGCGACCGACTTGGCGCCATCGCAGGCACTGCAATTAATGTGTTTTTCGGTCAGTGAGCCTTTGACTTTTTCGCTCGTGAAGCCGAGTCCGCCGCACTTCTTGCAGGTGATCATTTCATTCGTCGTCACGCTTACCTCGGCTCCGTGCACGATTTTATCGACGAATTTCTGAAGGCCCGCTGGAGACTCTTCGAGTGTATTGCATTCCACGAAGGCTTCCCGGCGGAGCGTAAGGCGTTTACCGGTGAGCGGCGGGAAGCTTGCGGTGAAGAGGAGTGAAACCGTGCCGACGTGCATGCCCGTGCAATGACCGATTTCACCGACCTTAATCGGGTGATCGAGGAGCAGGATGGCCATCGTGTCGATGCCCGCTGCGAGGCCGTCATTCGGGCCTGCAGCGGGCCAGGCGGCTTTCACGAGGAAGCGCTTATCGCCTAGGTCCTGCAGGATGGAATAATTAATCATCGCTAGGTAGCCGGTCGCTTTGCTGAAACCGGTCGGTGAGCCGTCGATGATGCTCTGCTGCGCATAGGCGGAGAAGAGTCGTTGGAGTTCCTTCGTCGTCTCGGTCGCCGCAGGCTTGTTCAGTTTGCTGAGCTGGAAGGTGCGTGTGTTCTTGGTGACGGGAAGGGTGAAAGGGCGGAAGGGCGTAATCACCGGCGCCTCATCTTCAACGGTCGCGGCACCTGCCACGGCGGTTTTTTTCTCAGTGGTCGGCGTCTCGGCTGCGGCTTCAGGTTTCTTGGTGCCGAGGGCTGGCGTGGTTTGGGCCTGAACGGTCAATCCGGCCGTGAGAGCCAGCAAGGCGATGATGAGACGTGCGATCATAGGTCGATTAATCGAGGGAGCTTAGGTCACCTTCGGCGGGCGGAGGTGTGGACTTGGGCTTAGCCGAGGAAGCGTCACCGAGCAAAGGAGTGGTGGGCTTTACAGGGTCCGAATAACGAGAACCGCGATAACCGCTGTCATCGTCCTTATCGTCGTCGTCGTCATCGTCGAGGTCATCGTCCTCCGGGTTAGGCTTGTCGCCGCGGGCGACGCGCTTCCGGCGGACGACGTAGGTGCCGACGCCGACGGCCACCAAGTAGAAGCCGAAGAGCACTCCGGTCATGACCAGCAGTGAAATCGGTTCGGCAATCGGCGTGATGAGGGCGACGAGGACCATGATTCCGACCAGCATGCCCCGCCAAGACTTCATCAGGGTGCGCGGCCGGACAATTTCGAGCCACATCATGATGATGAGCGCGAGTGGGAACTGGAAAGTCAGTCCGGTGAGGAGTGCCATCATCACCACGAAACTATAGTAATCCGAGGCCTGCCAGGTGACTTCCATCCCGAGTCCGGCCGCGAAGTGCTGCCAAATCTGAATCGACATCGGGGTGAGCCATAAGAACGCCAAGGAGGCCCCCATGAGGAAGAGGAAGAAGGCGGCGATACAGAAGGGTATCAGCCCGCGTTTTTCTCGATCTGTCAGCGCGGGGCCGACGAAGCGTGCCGTCTCGTAGAGGAAGACCGGGGAAGCCAGACCGACGCCCACACCGAAGGCGGCATACATGAGCACTTTCCAGACACCCATGAAGGTAAACTCCTTGAGCCCCTCCATGCTGACTAATCCGGCGTCAGGTTTGCCGATCATGAAACTAATCGGGGAGGTTTCGGGATGCTTAGCCCATTCGAGCGGCAGGCCTAGGAAGGCAGGGGCCTTCTCGTAGAAGATGAGGGCGACGACCATGCCGACGGCAAACACGAAGACGACCCGGATGAGGGAGATCCGGAGGTCGTCGAGGTGTTCCATGAACGACATCTCGCTCCGGGGCTTATTGCGGCGAATGAGTGAGGAAAGCATGGTGCGGGTCAGTCCTTAAGGGGAGGTTGGGGTCAGTCCTTACGCAGGAGGTCCTTGATGACATCAAGGCTCAAGCCAGACGAGGCGGAGTCTGATTCGGTTAGGAGCTTACGCAACATCTCAGACTTGGACTTTTGGAGCTCCATGACGCGTTCTTCGATGGTGCCGGCGGCGATGAGCTTGATGCTGGTGACCGTGCGGGTCTGGCCAATGCGGTGGGCTCGGTCCGTGGCCTGGGCCTCGGCGGCCGGGTTCCACCAAGGGTCGAAATGAATGACAGTATCGGCCCCGGTGAGGTTCAGGCCGGTCCCGCCGGCCTTGAGGGACATCAGCATAACTGGGATGGACGGGGTCGAGTTAAACGTGTCGCAGACCCCTTGGCGGTCCTTGGTCGAGCCATCGAGGTAGCAGTAGGGGATGTCGCGATCCTCGAGGGCGGTCTGGAGGAGTTTGAGGGCGGTGACGAAAGTCGAGAACACGAGCATGCGGTGCCCCGCATCTTTGGATTCTTCGACGAGTTCCAGGAAGGCCTGAAGTTTGGCAGAATCGCCTTCTTCCATCTTGGGATCGAGGATGCGCGGGTCGGCACAAATTTGACGGAGACGAAGCAGCTGGTTGAAGGCCGCCATCTGGATGCGGGCTTGCGTGGCGCCACCCATTTCCATTTCGAAGATTTCCTGACGCGTGGATTCGAGGATCTCGTCGTAGATCTTCTTCTGATTCTCTTCGAAGTCACAGTAGACGATTTGTTCGATCTTCGGCGGTAGTTCGGGTGCCACCGCAACCTTGGAGCGGCGCAGGATGTAAGGGGCGGCCATCTGCAGGAGGCGGTCGTCGTGCCATTTGCGTTCGTCGGCTTGGATACGCTCTTCGGGCTTCGGCAGGTAGCCCGGCATGAGGAAGCCAAAGAGTGAGCGCAAATCTTCGAGCGAGTTTTCGACGGGGGTGCCGGTCAGGATGTAGCGGCCCTTCGCGACCAACTGCTTAACGGCTTTGGCCGCCTGCGCTCGGGCGTTCTTAATGTTCTGGCCTTCGTCGCAAATCGCGGCCCCCCACGTGATCAGCGAGAAAGCAGCGATATCGCGAGAGAGCGTGCCGTAAGAAGTGATGACGAGGTCGAACTTCTGTAGGTATTCCTGAGCGGTGAAGCGATTCTGTCCGTGGTGGGCGAGGACCTTGAGCGAGGGGGTGAAGCGGCGGGCTTCGCGGCGCCAGTTTTCAACGAGCGAGGCGGGGCAGACGACCAAGCAGGGGCCGTCTTCCGGGCGATGCTGTCGCAGCGCTTCCATGAAGGCCAAGGCCTGCACGGTCTTTCCGAGACCCATTTCATCGGCCAGGAGGCCGCCCAATGCATTATTATGAATATGCCAGAGCCAGGCGACGCCCACTTGCTGGTAGATGCGTAACATCTTCGTGAGCTCTTCACGAACCGGCGCCGGCTGAAGTTTGGAGAGATTGCGGATGGCTGAGGAGCGCTGGCTCCAGGTCTCGGGCGGGGCGAAGGCGGCTTGTAATTCCTCCGCAATGGCATCGGCGCTCGCGAGGTCCGCGTACCCAATTTTCAGGTTTAAATCTAAATCGATATCTCGCTTTGACTCCCCGGTGATGCGGCGCTGGGCGTTTCGAATCGACTCCATCAGTTCGGGGGTGATGAGGCGCGGTCCGCGATCCGTGTAGAAGAACATCCGGCCGCTGGAAAGCGCCTCTTGGATGGTCTTTGGCGATTTGCCTTCGGGGTCGATGCCGATCGCGAAACGGAAACCGTCGTTCTCCTCAGCGGCGTCGCATTTCGCCTTGGCGAGGTCGACGTTGCGCAGTGAGTGCGAAAGGTTGTGGGTGAAGAACGCTCCGTTGTCGGTCATCAGCAACTTGTGATGGCGAGCGAGGAAGTTGAGCACCTGAATGGTGCCAGCGAGGTACCATTCGCGGGTCGTGGTTTCGAGGGTGAAGCCGCTGCGTTGCAGGACATCGCGAAGTTCGGCGACGGGGCCAGAGGACTGCTGCGGCAGGCGGATGCGTAGCCACTTCATTGACCCATCGACCCACGGACGGTCTTCGCGTCCGAGTTCTTGGGAGCGGACTTCCTGCTCTTCGGGCCCGTCGTCGACCGCTTCACCGCTGGCGGTGGTCTGTGGCGTGACCGCCGGTTCGTCGAGGTGTTCGTGGACCTTATCGAGTTGATCCCCATCCCACTGCAAAGGGGTTTCCGGCGCATTGGCCATACGGAAAATCTTCAAGCCTTTCCCGATAGCGAGGAGCTGTCGCAGGTGGCGACGCGTCAGGGGGAGGATGCCCTGCAGCTTGCCGTGGCAGATGTTTTCCAGAATCGCCAGGAAGAAGACCGTGTCCGGCTCGATGGTCCAAGCCTTGCTACGATCGAGGTTTTCTGGCGCGACTTGGGCGCCATCGACGCGGAGCTCGAGGCGGCAGATGATTTCATCCCGGGCGGCGGCGGTGACGATGTTCGGCGGCACGATGAAGCGCACCTCAATAGGCGTGCCGCGTTTTTCCGAGAGGGTGAGGGATTTGAGCCGGGGTCCTGCCGTGGTCGTTTCCGCTTCTTTTGCTTTCTCTTTTTTATCCGCCGTCTTGGTCGTTGTCGTCTTGCTTTCCGGTTTACCTGGAGGTGAGGCTGGTTTCGGTGGTGTTTCGGCCTTCAGGTAGCCTTCTTTGGCGGCAAGCACCAAATAGGCGGCCACCGAGTGGACGCATAACTTTCGGCGCCCGACGGAGACTTCGCAGCCGCATTCGTTACGTTGGAAGGTGATGGAGCGCAGATTCCAACGCGCTTCCCGGCTTTCCTTACCATCATCCACCAAGGCTTCGGCTACCGGGGCTACCCAGATGGCTTTCTTGACCTTACCCTTGGCTACCAATTCCTTGGCGAGGAGCACGGTGGCACCGCCAGCGAGATCAATCAGATCGTCTTCAGAGATGTTGGGCAACGGCTGTCGCGGCGCCATGGTGAGGGTGTGCGGTGGACGGCGCATCCCGAAAGGGTGCGCCAAAGAAAGGAAACTTAGCGGGAGACTATTGCCTAGATGGCAACGTCTTGGACCGGGACTCCTGGATGCATCTCGAAGATGCCTACGGGGGTCGTCGGGCCTGTCATCACGATGGAATAATCATCCCCGATGCCAATGATAATCTTACCCCCCGGCATATTGACCGTCAAATCTGCGTCAACTAGGCCCATTTTACGGGCTACCGCGGCGGAAGCCGAAGAAGATGACCCGGAGGCCAGGGTGTAGCCGGCCCCGCGTTCCCAGATTTCGATCTGCACATTCTGGCGATCGAGAATCTTCATGAACTGCACATTGGTGCGGTTAGGGAAGTTAGGGTGCGTCTCGAGGTGGGGCCCGTAGGTTTTGGCGAGTTCCGGGGTGAGCTCTGTCACGGGAATCACACAATGCGGGTTGCCCACGGTGGCAGCCCAATACTTGAACGTCTTCCCGAGGACGGTAATTTCTTCGCCAAGGACTTCGCGGTCCGGACCGACGTGCGGGATGATGGGGGCGCGGAAGGATACTTTGCCCATCTCGACGCGGATGCGGTTGCCGCCTTCGAAGACGTTGCAGCGCACGATGCCACCGAGGGTGTGCAGGCGGAATTCTTCACCTTCCTTGATGCGCTTGGTCTCCAAGAGATGGCGGCAGAAAATGCGGATGCCGTTACCAGATTTTTCGGCCTCAGAGCCATCAGGGTTGAGGATGCGCAGACCGAAGGTGCCGTCGGTGCGTTCAATCGGACCGTAGAGGATGCCATCGGAGCCGAGGCCGAAGTGGCGGTGGCAGACTTTGCGGATAGCGTCGACCGAGAAAAGGGTGGGGCAATCCTTGGGCTCGAGGACGAGGTAGTCGTTGCCAAGGGCGTGGTATTTCGCGAAACGCATGCGTATCCTCTGATTGTGGGCATTAGCGTCGTTTGGCAAGCAAGGGGTGGTGAGACTGTCGGCTTGGAATGAACCACGACTCAGCCTATCACTCTCCCATGCGCCTCCTGCCCCTGGTTGCCCTGTGCTGCGGAATCTCCCAGCTAGTCGCCGCCGAGTCTGGCTGGCGGCCGCCTAATATCGTCCTGTTGTATGCCGATGATATCGGCTGGGGTGATCTAGGCTGCTATGGTGCCAAAGTCATTCCCACACCCAACCTTGATCGTCTCGCCGCTCAAGGCACCCGTTTCACGGCAGGGTATTGCGTCGCAGCGACCTGCACGCCTTCGCGTTATTCTTTACTGACGGGTGAATATGCCTGGCGCCGCCGGGGGACTGGGGTGCTTCCCGGAGATGCCACCATGATTATCCAGCCTGGTCGGCCGACCCTGCCCGCTAGTTTGGCCAAGCTCGGCTACGCCACGGGCGTCGTTGGTAAGTGGCATCTCGGGCTGGGAGCTGGCGCGGTGGATTGGAATAAGGAAATTAATCCCTCCCCGAATCAGATTGGCTTCACGTACTCGTTCATCATGGCCGCGACGGGTGATCGCGTGCCGACGGTTTTCGTCGAGAACGGCCGAGTCGTCGGGCTCGAGGCACTGGACCCGATTGAAGTGAATTATAAGAATAAACCGTATCCCGGAGATCCTGACCTCACGCTGCCAGCCGAACGCGCGAAGCTGAAGATGGATTGGTCGCATGGACATAACATGGCGCTCATTAATGGCGTCGGCCGCATTGGGTGGATGAAGGGTGGTAAGTCGGCGATTTGGAATGATGAGACGATGGGCGACACTTTCTGTGACAAGGCCTGTGGCTTTATTGCGGCAAATAAGCAGAAGCCCTTTTTTCTCTACTACGCCTCGCACGAATGTCACGTGCCACGCGTGCCGAATCCACGCTTCCTCGGCAAGACGCCCTTGGGTCCCCGTGGCGACGCGGTGGTGGCGTTTGATGAGCAGTGCGGGCGCATTCTGGCTGAGCTCGAGAAACATGGCCTCACCGGTAATACCCTAGTGATGATGTCTTCAGACAACGGGCCAGTGCTCGACGACGGCTATAAAGATCAGGCCGTCGAACTAAACGCGAAGGCCGACCATTATCCAGCCGGCCCGTTCCGTGGTGGTAAATATAGTATCCTCGAAGGAGGGACGCGCGTCAGCCTCATCGCTCGCTGGCCCGGACACACCCCGGCGGGTAAGGTTTCCGAGGCGTTGGTCTCTCAGGTCGATTTCCCGGCGACCTTCACTAAGATGGCGGGTGGCGATGCCCGTGAGTTGCTGAAGATTGACGGCGTTGATGTATCTGCGGCCTTTCTGGGTGGCGCGGGTCGCGATTACATTATCTCCAGTACCCAGGCCCAACAGCTTTCCTATCGGGATGCCCACTGGAAGTTCATCCCCGGCATCGGTCATCGCCGGGGTAAATCCGCGGCGGTCGTTGATCGGAATGAGCAGAACGATGAGGTGGAGAATCTCGATGCCGCCCACGATCGATTATTCGACCTCCAGGCGGACCCGGGTGAGCGCTCGAACGTCATCGCAGAGCATCTGGAAATCGCGGCGAAGCTAAGGACGCTGCTCGACGCCCAGAAGGCGAAGGGGGTCAATCAGCCGTTACCGAAGTAATCGGTCGAATAATTCGAGAGAGGTTGATTCTCCCGACTTGAAGCGGAGGAGGGAAGGGTGATGCTCGGGGCATGAGTCAGTCCCCTATTCGTGTCCTCTGCGTCGGTGCCGGCCATATGGGTCGTTCGCACGCCCTCGCCTACCACAAGCTTCCTGGCTTCCAGATTTGCGGGCTGGTGACCCGCTCCGCTGATTCGCGGGCCAAGCTCAATGCCGAGTTAGGCGGAGGCTATGCTGAGTACGGCGACTTCCACGCAGCACTCAAAGAGACCAAGCCCGATGCGGTTTCGATTTCCAGTTATCCCGATACGCATGCCGAATACGCCGTCGCCGCCCTCGCGGCTGGCTGTCATGTGTTCGTCGAGAAGCCTCTCGCGGTCACCGTGGCGGAAGCTGAACAGATTGTCGCCAAGGCCAAAGCGGTGAAGCGCAAGGTCGTGATTGGTTATATTCTCCGGCATCACCCAGCGTGGACTCAGTTCATTAAGACGGTGCAGACGCTTGGTAAGCCCCTGGTCATGCGCATGAATCTCAACCAGCAGAGTTACGGCGACATGTGGAAGACCCACCAAGCGCTGTTGCAGACCTGCAGTCCCGTGGTGGATTGCGGCGTGCATTACGTCGACGTGATGTGCCTCATGACCGGTAGTCGCCCCGTGCGCGTCTCCGGGATTGGTGCCCGCTTGACGGAAGATATGCCCGCTGGGCAGATCAACTACGGTCAACTGCAGGTCACGTTTGCCGATGGCTCGGTGGGTTGGTATGAAGCCGGCTGGGGTCCGATGATGTCAGAGGAGGCTTTCTTTGTTAAAGATGTCATTGGCCCGAAGGGCTGCGTTTCGATCGTTGCGGGCAAAGCCTCGCAGGCGGGCAACTCTGCCGACGTCGATTCACACTCCGCGGCCCAGGCGCTCAAGGTTCATTCCTCGCACCTCGGTCCGGATGGTAAGTTCACCAAGCCCGATGAAATCGTGCCGACGGATGCCGATCCTGGCCACGATGGTCTCTGCGAACGCGAACAGGCCTATTTTGAAAAAGCCATCCGCGAGGACATTGATTTGACGGCTCACATGGATGACGCCGTCAATTCGATGCGCATCGTCGCCGCGGCAGATCAATCCTTCCGCGAAGGCCGCACCATTAATCTCTGAGTGTTGCCGATGGCTCATCCGAACCTCGTCTTCATGGGCGTCTCTGGCTGCGGCAAGAGCACTGTGGCGGAAATGTATGCGCAGCGCATGAGTGCCACGCTCATTGAGGCCGACTGCTTTCATCCGCCCGAGAACATCGCGAAGATGAGCGCCGGGATTCCGCTGACCGATGCCGACCGTGCGGGTTGGCTCGCCGCGATGTCCGCGCGCCTAGCGGAGGGTAAGGCCCGTGGCGAGGCGATGGTCCTGACCTGTTCCGCTTTGAAGAAAATCTACCGTGACCGCCTGCGGGAAGGGGATCCTGACCTTTTCTTCGTCTTGCTCGACGGCAGTCAAGAGCTCCTCCAGGCGCGACTGGATGCTCGCAAAGGACACTTCATGCCGCCTGGTCTGCTTGGCAGTCAGCTGGCGACGCTGGAGCGACCGAACCTTGCTACGGAGAAGTGTCTCCACGTCAGCATCGGCCTGAGTCCGGAGCAAATCTGCGGGACGGTTGGCTTGGCGATGCGTCGTTTTGCCTGAAAAGCAGAAGGCCCGCCATGGGCGGGCCTTCGACGTTCGGTTAAGCCAGAAGTTACTTCTTCCAGACAACCTTGGACGGCTCGATGATGCTCGTCTGATCCTTGGTTGGGAAGCCCTGCGGAACTGGGATGGTGACCTTGCCGGTCGCGGCCCATTCCGTCGAGCGGGCGAGGATGGTTTGGAAGCCGACGCAATGCAGGGCATCGAAAGAGGTGTCGCCGGACCAGATGTGGCCCATCGAGGTGGTCACGACACGACCTTTGTTGAAGGGCGCGAACCAGACCATCGGCTCATGCATATTCGTGCCGCCTGCTTCCGGCTTGGAGTAGGAGCTGGAGAGTACGTGCATGTGGTCGGCACTGCCGCGCATGCGGTGGTAGAGCTCATCGGAGGCGTGCATCCATTCAGCCGGGAGGTCTTTCATGATGGGGTGGGAGGCATCGCGGGTCTTGAGCGTGAAGATGTGTTTCGAGCCGTGGCCAGAGCCGAAGCCCTTGGTCTGAATTTTCTCATCGGCGTCGACGAGGGCGACGGCCTTACCTGACTTGTCGTCGACCGCGATGCGGCTGGCGAACGTGGCACCGCGCCAACCCGCGCAGATCATCTCGTTGAAATTATCCCAGCCCGTGAAGGCGTTATTGGCGGCGTGGACGTTGACGAGGCCGCCGCCATTCATGACGTATTCAGTGAAAGAGTCCTTCATGGTGCTGCCCCATTCCGGTCCGTTGTAGTTATTCACGATGACCTGGTAGTCGGTGAACTTCGGGGACCACTGGTCCCATTCGGCAGCGTGCTCTTTGACGAAGGCAGCCTCTTCGGCGTTCCACGCTTTCATCGCGGCGTCGAAAGCCTTCTTGGCTTCAGCGTCGCCGGCCTTGGGCTTGCTCGGCTTTGCTTTCACAAAGGCGGCGGGGGCCGTGGCGACGGTTACTTTAAAGAGGCCCGTGGCTTCGAGGGTGGCCTTGCAGGATTCGGTTGTCCGTACCCAGTCGTGGTTATTGCGTCCGTCGAGAATCAGGACGCGGATCTGCTCGGCGGCGGCGGCGAGCGGGAGGGTGAGGAGAGCGAGCAGGCAGAGGAGCCCGAGCTTTGGCAGGGTTTTCATGGGGAGGGCCTCATTGGACCTATTTCCCGGGCGTGGGCGAGCGTTTTTAACTTCGGTCGAGGGAGCGGTAGTGAATGGCCTCTAATAGGTGGCTGGTGGCGATCTGCTCCGCGGCCGCGAGGTCGGCAATCGTCCGGGCGACGCGGAGGATGCGGTCGTAAGCCCGGGCAGAGAGGCCGAGTTTCTCCATCGCCTGCTGCAGGAGGTCGCCCTGGGCTTTCTCCAGGGCGCAATATTCGCGGAGTTCTCGACCGCCGAGGAGCGCATTGCAGCCACCTGATCGCCGACCAAAGCGCCCCCGCTGCCGTGTGCGGGCGGCTTCGACGCGTAAGCGCATCGTCTCAGACGGTTCGCCCGGTGAGGCGGAGCGAAGTTCTTCAATGGAAAGGGACGGTGCTTCGACTTGAATATCAATCCGATCGAGTAAGGGCCCGGAGATTTTAGCGCGATACTTTCGCACCTGCATCGGCGAGCAGCGGCACTCGCGTTGGCGATCACCCAGATGGCCGCAAGGGCACGGGTTCATGGCGGCCACTAGCATCAGCCGAGCGGGCAGGGTAACCTTAGCGGCGGCGCGCGAAACCGTGACCTGGCCATCTTCTAGCGGCTGCCTTAGGACCTCGAGTGCCGAACGGCGGAATTCCGGAAGCTCATCGAGAAACAGCACGCCCCGGTGCGCCAGTGATACTTCCCCGGGGCCAGGTATCGCGCCACCACCGATGAGCCCGATATCGCTGATGGTGTGATGCGGCGACCGGAACGGCCGCTGCCAGCAGCGGGCTACATCGTTCATCGCGGCCCCGGCGGCAGAATGGACGCCGAGTATTTCGAGGAGCTCTTCCGCGTCAGGCGCCGGCAGGATGGTCGGAATACGCTTGGCGATGAGCGACTTCCCCGAGCCTGGCGGTCCAATCATCAAGAGATTGTGCCCGCCGGCCGCAGCCACCTCGACGGCCCGTCGGATGGCCGTCTGGCCTTTGACTTCGGAAAAATCGGGCTGCGATTCACCGCTCGCATGGCGCGGGGTCATCGTTGCCACGAGTGGGGTCACTTTCGCTTCGCCGGTGAGGAAGCGCAGGGCGCCATCTAGTGAATCTGCGGGAATCGCTTCGATGCCTCCGACCAGCGCCGCTTCTTCGGCAGACGCCCGTGGCAGGATGACGCCACGCATGCCCGCTTTCCGGGCGAGGATGGCCATAGCCACGCCACCGCGGACAGGACGAGTTCCTCCGCTTAAGCCGAGTTCTCCGGCGATGAGGTAGTGCTTTAGGAATTCCCGGTTCAATTGCCCGGTCGAGGCGGCAATCCCGAGGGCGATGGGTAGGTCGTAAATGGAGCCTTCCTTTTTCAGGTCACCGGGGGCGAGATTGATGGTGGTGCGGGTTTCTGGTAGGCGGAGTCCACTGTTCTGCAGGGCGGATTGCACACGCTCTTCGGATTCTTTCACGGCTGCGTCCGGTAGGCCCACCAACCAAAGCCCCATCTCTCCTTTCTCCCCCGTATTCACCTCGATCTCGACGGGAACGGCCTCGACTCCGACGAGGGCGGCGGAACGGATAACGGAAAGCATGCCGCAGGGCAGGGTTAAGTGGTCGTTGCCACAATCTCGGACGATTAAGGGCTAAATCTTAGCAAAAATGCCTATTGCTGGGTGGTTTACCTTGGCAACCTGCCTGCCCGACGGCTGTCTCAAAGGCTGTTAAGCCCATGACTTTGCGTGCCATTGTGTCGGTCTACTTTCTCCTGCCTCTGGCAGCTTGCGGTGCCGTTGCGCCGTTTCTGGAGAAGCATTGCGTGGAGTGTCATGATGCCGACACGAAGAAGGGCGGCTTGGATTTGACTGCCCTCGGGGCTGACCTCGCGAAGCCGAAGACGTTTGAGGCATGGGTTAAGATTTACGACCGCACCGCCAACGGCGAGATGCCGCCTAAGAAGAAGGCCCGGCCAGATGCCGCGCAAGCGAAGGGCTATCTCGGGGAGCTTTCTGCGTCGCTCACAACCTTTGAGCTGACCCGTGCCCAGACCCAAGGGCGTGCGGTGGAGCGCCGCATGAATCGCTTCGAATATGAGAACGCCGTCCAGGAGTTATTGCAGGCGCCGTGGCTTGATATCAAAGAAAGCCTACCGGAGGATACGGAGGCTTTTCGTTTTAATAAGAGCGGGCAGGCCCTCGACGTTTCCCACGTTCAGTTGCAACGCTACCTGAGTGCCGCTGAGGAAGCCCTTAAGTCGGCTTTTATTTCTTCGATCGAGAAACCGGATCCCGCTCCGCGCCGTTTTTACGCCCGCCAGCAGGGCAGTTACACCGGCAAGATGAAGTTCTCGGAATTCAATATGTCTCCAGAGCGTGCGACTTTCCCGACGGTCGGCTTTGCCGGGCAGCCGGAGGTGCGGAGAGGTGAGTTGCCGTTGACGGTGGGAAAATCCAACCCGCAAGTGCGCAACGAAGAAGGGGTGGGCGTTGTACATGGTGCCTATGAACCCGTGGAGCCGAACTTCAGCACCTTCCGGGCGGCCACGTCGGGACGCTATAAGGTCCGACTTTGCGGCCATACGGTGTGGGTCGGGCCAGGGAAGCCTACCGCCAAAGGCGCGGCGCGCTGGTATATTCCGGATTTGGATGATATCTCCAAGGGCCATCGTCCGGAGCCTGTCACGGTGTATGCCCTGACGCCTCCGCGTGTTCTTCGGCGCATTGGCAATATGGATTTCAATCCTGAGCCGACGGTCAACGAGCTCGATGTCGTGTTGAAGGCGGGCGAGAGTATTCAAATTGATACGGTCCGTTTTTTCCGTTCCCGCCCGGGGGCGAGCCGTTCTCAGAATCCGCTCGCCACGCCGGAAGGCCAGCCGGGGATGGTCATGCGTTGGATTGAGGTCGAGGGCCCACTGGCTCCTGCTTGGCCGTCCGCGCCTTTCGCCGTGCTTTTCGGCGACCTGCCCGTGAAGCGCGTGTTTGGTTCCTCGTTAACCTTTGAAGTCCAGACGAGTGATCCGGCGAAAGATGCCGAGCGGCTCTTGCGTCGCTTTGTCCAGACGGCGTGTCGCCGTCCGCTTTCGGCGGCGGAGGAAGTTCGTTTTCTGCCAGTCATCCTTGGGGCTATGAAGTCAGGCAGCACTTTCACTGAAGCCATGTTCGCGGGGTATACTGCGGTCCTCTGCTCTCCGTCGTTCCTATACTTGGAAGAGAAGCCTGGTCGTCTCGATGACCATGCCGTCGCCGCCCGTCTGGCCTACTTCCTCTGGAACTCCCCGCCAGACGCGCAACTCCGTTCACTGGCCCAGACGGGTAAGTTGGATAAGTCTGGTGTGCTCGCCCAAGCGGATCGATTAATCGCCGACCCTCGCTCCCAGCGTTTCGCCGACACATTTACCGACTACTGGCTCGATCTTCGCAAGGCAGGTTCCAATGACCCAGACTCCAATCTCTATCCTGATTATTACCTCGATGACCATTTGGTCGAATCCGCCCGAGATGAAAGTCATGCCACCTTTGCCGAGCTCCTGCGGGCGAACCTACCGGTCCGCAATGTCGTCGACGCGAATTTCGTTTTCGTGAACGAACGCCTCGCCGCACTTTACCAGCTCCCGCCCGTGATGGGTGCCAAGCTGCAGAAGGTCACGCTGCCGAAGGATAGTATTCGCGGCGGCTTTATGACGCAGGCCGCGGTTTTGAAAGTCACCGCCAATGGGACGACGACTTCACCGGTGACGCGCGGTGCGTGGATTATGGAGCGGGTACTTGGTCGTAAGCCGCCGCCCCCGCCCTCCAATGTGCCGGCCGTGGAGCCAGATACCCGCGGTGCAGTCACGATTCGACAGCAGCTCGACAAGCACCGCAAACTGGAGTCTTGCTCCGCGTGCCATACAAAGATTGATCCGCCAGGCTTCGCACTCGAGAGTTTTGATGTGATGGGGGGCTTCCGCACCAACTACCGCGCGATGGATGGAAAGAAGCCCGATGTCGGGATTGGTAAGAACGGCCAGAAATTCGCTTTCCACTCGGCATTACCGGTGGAGTCTTTCGGTGAACTCGACGGGAAGAAGTTCAAGGACATCCGTGAGTTCAAGAAGCTCGTGGCCGCAGATGAGCGTCAGCTTGCCCGTAATTTACTGAACCAATTGACGGTTTACGCCACGGGCGCTCCGACCGGATTTGCAGATCGCGCCAAGGTGGAGGCCATCCTGGATGCCGCCGCCCCGGGGCATTACGGCGTCCGTGACCTCGTTCACGGGCTTGTCACCAGCGAGCTTTTCCTAAATAAGTAACCCAACCCCATGTCCGCCCCCTCCGGTCTCACTTCTGCCAATTCGCCCTATGTGGCGTTTCAGCGCTCCGTCTCCCGCCGTCGCTTTCTTGCGGGCACGGGAGTGCTGCTCGCGTTGCCAATGCTGGATGCGATGACCCCGGCCTTCGCCGCCGCGTCGCCGGAGTCCGCTAAGCCGCGCCGGATGCTGGGCATCTGTAATAACCTCGGTTTGGTGCCAGATTACTTTTTCCCGACGGGTGCGGGCAAGGATTACAAGCCGTCAATCTACCTCGAGCTGCTCAAGGAACATCGCAATGATTTCACTGTTTTCTCGGGCGTGTCCCATCCAGATGTCGATGGGGGGCACCCGGCGGATAATTGTTTTCTGACGGCTGCTCCACACCCCAGCAGCGGGGGCTTCCGTAATACCCTCTCGCTCGACCAATTCATCTCTGAGCGGATCGGACATCTGACCCGCTATCCTTCCATGACCCTGGGGGTGAATTGTGCCCGCGGCTCCCGCAGTCTTTCGTGGACGGCTGGTGGGGTGATGATTCCGACTGAAGAGAAGCCCTCGGAGGTTTTCCGGAAGATGTTCATGGGTGGTTCGACAAAGGAGGTGGCCGCGCAGGAGCGCCGCCTCGTGCTTGGCCAGAGCATCTTGGATGCCGTGGGCGGTCAGGCGGGCGAATTGCGCCGCACGATGGGCACGCAGGATCGGGATCGCCTCGACCAATATTTCACGAGCGTGCGTGAGCTCGAGCAACGCATGCAGATGTCGAAAGAGTGGGAGAAGAAGCCCCGTCCGGTGGCCACCACCGCGTCGCCGCTCGATCCGTCGACCGCTAAGGAATACATGGATAAAGTGAGGCTGATGTATGACATGGCCCGCCTTTGCTTTGAGACCGATTCATCGCGTGCCGTTACGTTGATGCTCGATAGCGTCAATACGCCTGCGCTGGATATCGACCACGTCCACACGACGACCGATGGCTATCATAGCCTTTCGCACCACGGCAAGTCGGCCAAGAAACTCGATCAGCTCAAGCAAATCGACAGCATGCACATGAACCTGCTCGCGAAGCTGATGGCAGACCTGAAGACGTCCAAAGAAGAGGGGGCTCCGCTACTCGACCGCACGATGATTCTTTACGGTAGCAATCTTGGTAACGCCAGTGCCCATACGACCACCAACCTGCCGACATTATTCATGGGCGGCGGCTTCAATCATGGTCAGCACCTCGTCTTTGATACCGAGCGTAACTACCCCTTGCCCAATCTGTTTGTCTCGATGCTGCAGCGCATGGGCATCGATGCCGATAAGTTCGCTTCGTCGACGGGCACGATGCGTGGACTGAAGTCCGTCGGTTAATTACTCGTCGTCATCATCCGCTTCGGGGTCGAGGACGAGACCGAGGGCCTTTAGGCCGCGGCCATGTGCTCCGGTCCACTCATGTGGGTAGCGTTCGCCTGGGCGGGCCTGCATCCAGATGGCTCGATTCATCGTGTCATCATCGATGCGGTCGGGTGCAGAGAAATCCATGGCGTCCAGTCGGGCGCTTAGGCGCTCTTCGCTTGATCGGAAGAGCCACCAGAAGCCGGTTTTCGGTTTGGGTTTGATGCGGGCTTCGTTCAGTTTCTGCATCGGTGTCAGTGCGTTATAGGGCGTAAAATCGGCCATCGGCGTGAAGCACTCTTCCATCGTCGGCGAGGCTGCCACGACCTGATTCATCGGGGGCATACCCAGGATGCGACAGATGGTGTGCAATACGGAGGTCTGGTTGTAGAACTTGCTGATGAGGGCGCCGCGCTTGGCATAGGGGCTGGCGATGAGGCAAAAGGAGCGATGGCCATCGACATGGTCCCCCCCCGTCTGCGGATCATCTTCGTTAACGAATACGACCATGTCTTTCCAGAAGCGACTGTGGGAGAGCCCTTCGATGACGCGTCCGACAGCGAGATCATTGTCGGCGACATAGGAGCTTGGGGTGAGTTCGGCCGCCGTGTGATCCTCAGGGAGATAGATGATGGTCAGATCCGGGAATTCCCCCTTTTTTTCCAAGCCCGCGAGCTCTTTGAGGAAAACATCGGCGCGGGTCTGGTCGGGGATGGCCATGTCCCAGCCTGGATAGTCGGGGCTGCTGTAGCGTCGGAGGGCCTCAATGGCAAAGGTGTGGGAGTAGGCGGTCTTGCCCCCGCCGTTGGCGCGATCGGTGAAGAAATCGTTGTAGGTTTTGCCGCGGAGTTTGGTGATTTTATCCATCTCGCCATAGTTACGGAAAGAGCGACCATGGAGCAGGGCGTGGTCCCAGATGAAGCCGCAGCCGGCGTAGAAGAGGGAGTCCTCGCCGAAATTATAAGCGCAACGATAGCCCACCCGGTCCTTCTCGCGGTAGGGGCCGACGATGCCTTGGGCGCCCCAAGCGTGACCATCGGAGGAGTTCACGCCATTGCAATAGTAGTTGTCGAGAAGCGGCCAGCGATCGGCGAGGGCATGGTGGTTCGGCGTCACGCTGCGCGGGAAGAGCACGAGCTTCGGTTCGGCGTTACCGCGTCCGATATCACCGAGGACCTGATCGAAGGTACGGTTCTCCTTGATGATATAGACGACGTGTTTGATCGACGAAGGCTGGCCGACTTCCGCGGGCACGGGTACCGGGGCCGCGGTGGCGGTGATGGTCTTCGGTCCGCTGGCGAACCGGAGCGCGTGGGCCAGGTGCGCGGCCTGGCGGGCGCGCTGATCGTAATCCGCGATGGTCTTGGCGTCGGTCGGTACGGCGACTTTCTGTAGGCCATTACGGACATTCACAATATACAGCTGGCCTTTCGAAACACGGACGGCCCCTGGATACCAACCTGCGGGAATGAGTTTAGGCGCGTGTTCTGGGTGGGTGAGGTCCATGCAGGCTACGGCATTGATGCCGGAGTTGGCGGCATAGAGGGTTTTCCCGTCAGGCGAGAGGGCCAAGCCGTCCGTGAGCATACCCCAAGGGAGGGCAAGGTCGGGCTTGGTGGAGAGCGTCGAAGCGACTTTGTTTTTGAGGGTATCGACCACACTGATGCTGTCCCCGCCGACGTTGGAGATGAATAAGCGATGGCCGGGCGGATCCAGTAGGAGTTCGGTGGGGTGAAGCCCGACCTCGGTGCGTGAGCGCTCCTTGAGCGTGTCACCACCGACTTCGATAAAACTCAATGTGCCACGGAGCGGGATCGTGCGCTTGTCGACGGCGACCAAAGAACCTCCGGATGTTTCGGCTAGGTCGTGGGCGCCCGGAGCGTTGCCGCCGAAGTTGGAGACGTAGGCCGTATGATTATCGGCGGAAAGCGCGACCCCATAGGGGCAAATGCCGACGGGTGTGGTGCTCAGGATTTTGCCGGTGCTGAGGTCGACCAAAGCGAGGACGTTTGACATCGATAAGGCGACGAGCACGCGCTTGCCGTCGTCGGTGATTGCCAGTCCTAGCGGGTTCACGTTCTTGGCTCCGCCGGAGACATCGATGGATTTACCCCAGCTAATTTTGCCATCGGGAGAGACGGTGGCTTGATAGAGAAAGGTTTTGCCTCCGGAAACCACGACGGTGGCACCGTCGCGCGCCACGACTAGGCCGTGCATGGAGCCACCTTCTTTGATGACCGGGAAGTCTGCCTTCTGGATAATGGCTAGCGTGGCCGGATTGATGCTGGCCAACACGGAGGTCGTTTTGACTAAGAGTATCTTGCCACCTTGGGCGAATTCAGCGGCGAGCAGACGTCCTGGCAAATCCACGAGCTGCCCGACCATGTCGAGCTCTTGAGCGCTGGTCAGCATCTTGTCCTTGGTGGGACGTTCGTTCATCCAGGCGGCGTCACGCACGGGCGCATGACCGGAGTATTCGGGTTTCTCCGCTGCGCCCGCGACGATAAGAGCGAGCAAGTAGAGATAGGCAGGGGTGACCTTGATCATGATACATCCGTAGGCTCACGTGCTGGCGTGCACAAGCCACGACCTGACGGCTGAGGCGTTTAATTGGAGGATAACTCCCTTAAAGCTAAAGATAGACGCTTGCTCGAAAAAACCTCACGGACAGAGTTGGGGTAATCGCCGCGTATGAAACTACTGAACTTCCCTGATCCTTCCGCCATGGGTCTGGCCGCCTCCGCCCATGGGGCCAAGGTCTTACGTGAAGCTCTCAGCAAGCGGGCGCGCGCGAATATCATCGTCGCCACCGGCGCTAGTCAGTTTGAGACACTCAAATGTCTCGTGCAGGAGCCAGGCATTGATTGGTCGCGTGTCACCGTCTTCCATCTTGATGAGTATGTTGGCCTGCCGGTGTCCCATGGTGCCAGCTTCCGCAAATATCTCGGCGAGCGCTTCCTCGCCCAGTTGCCGGCGGCGCCAGAGTTTATCCCGGTCGACGGAGACGCTGCGGATATTAAAGCCGAATTGGCCCGCCTCGGTGCGCTGATTGCGGCTCGGCCCATTGATCTTTGTTTCGCAGGCATCGGGGAGAATTCGCACCTGGCGTTCAATGATCCGCCCGCCGATTTCACGACGAACGAGCCTTACCTGGTGGTTAATTTGGATGAGGCCTGTCGCCAGCAACAGTTCGGTGAAGGCTGGTTCCCGACTTTCAATGACGTCCCCAAGCAGGCGATTTCCATGTCAATCCGCCAGATCATGAAGAGCGCTTGTATCATCCTTTCGGTCCCCGATAAGCGTAAGGCTGCTGCGGTAAAGGGCACGGTTGAGGGCCCAGTGACGCCTCGCTGTCCTGCTTCCATTGTGCAGCAGCACCCCGATTGCACGATCTATGTCGATGCCGCTGCGGCGTCGGAGCTCGCCCGCCGCTGATGCCTTTGTTCGCTGAGCATTCGCAGCGTGTCTGCGGTCTCGACCCCGCGACCGGGCGGGAGATCGTGGTGGTGATTGAGCAGGGCAGGGTGAAGTCCGTGAACTTCGAAGCACATGGTGTCCGCGAATGGCTCTGTGCGGGCTTCGTGGACTTGCAGGTGAACGGCTTTGCCGGACATGACCTCAATGGTCTGACGCTTGACATCGCGACGGTCGGGGCGCTTTGCGCCGCCATGTTGCGTGTCGGGGTTACGACTTTTCTGCCAACATTGGTGACGGCCCCTGAAGCTCGCATCCTTGCTGCTTTGCGGGTGATTCGGGCCGCCCGTGAGGTGGACCCGCAGGTTGCGCACATGATTCCCGGGGTGCATATCGAGGGGCCGCATATCGCGCCCGAAGATGGTCCACGTGGGGCTCACCCGGCGACGGAAGTACGTCCGCCCTCAATGGCGGAGTTTGATCGCTGGCAAGAGGCTTCCGGCGGTCTGGTTAAATTGGTCACCCTTTCTCCTCATTGGCTCGAATCACCAGCTTATATCCGACACGTCGTCCAGGCCGGTGCGCACGTATCGTTGGGGCACACTTCCGCGAACGCCGCGCAAATCGCCGCGGCGGTCGAGGCGGGTGCACGCCTTTCCACGCATCTAGGGAACGGCTCTCATGCACTCTTAGACCGTCGACATAATCACCTGTGGCCGCAGTTGGCGGATGATCGCCTCACGGCCATGTTCATCGCCGATGGACATCATCTCACGCCAGCCCAGCTCAAGGTGATGTTGCGAGCCAAGGGACTTGAGCGTTCTTTGGTTGTCTCCGACGTGGTGGCTTTGGGTGGGATGCCTGCCGGTAAGTATGTCACGCCAATCGGCGGCAAGGTCGAGTTACACGCCGACGGCCTACTGACCTTAGATGACGGCACGGGCAAGTATCTCGCGGGAGCGGCACTTCCCCAGTTGGCGGCGATTCCCGTGCTCTTGAATCAGGTTGGGCTGACCCTAGCTGAAGCCGTCGCCCTGCTGACGATTGCTCCGGGACAAATTGTCGGGGGCAGGGGAGTATTGGCTATTGGCCAGTCTGCCGACATCGTTGCTTTTCGCTGGGACGGATCGGCAGCCCGGCCCGTAATAACCCAAGTCTGGGTGCGCGGTCGCTCGGTTAACTGAGTCCCCGCGGGAGCTATCGACGGTATCGATAGGGGCTAGTGATAATATCAATACTTTCAGGGAAATCTTTGCCTCGCTTCGATAAGATTTGAGGGCATTTTTTAGGGATGCATTTCGAACAACTTCTCGGTGTTGTTGCAGGTTTCATCTGTCTTGGGCTGTCCGTCTATTTCCCGATTCGGTTGATTATGTTGATCGGGCAGGTGAAGTCGCTGGAGCAACGACTCAAGGGACTGTCCACCCAGGCCCCCATCGCCGCAACTCCATCAAGCGTTGCACCCGTTGAGGTGCCGGCGTTTTCCGCCCCGAGCGGGCCTGCCGCTGCGAATATGCCGCCGCCGTTTCCGGCGAAGCCTATTCCACAGGTGGCGTCAGCGCGGCCAGATATTGACCAACCTGATCCGCTCGCGGCGCGTCTCCGTGATTTCGGACTTTTACCACCGAGGGAATTGCGCGGCGAATATGCTCTTGGCGCGTGGTGGGCGGTGCGCGTCGGCGGCGTCTTGGCGGTCGCGGCTGTCGTCTTCCTCGGCATTTGGTTGAACCTCCGCTCGAATATTCCGGCGATGTTCCGGGTGTTGGAAGTTGTCCTCATTGGGGTTGGCCTTTTCTGGGGTGGCTTGCGTTTGGCGGTCAAACGCCCCGATCTCGGTCAGGTCCTGGCGGCTGCGGGTCTCGCCGTCTGGCAGTTCGCGGCGTGGGCGACGTATGGGCTCGATAAGATGCGGGTCTGCGACAGCGCTGCGCAGGCTGCTTTGGTTCAGTTCCTGGTGGCTTTCGGCGTCGCCTTTATCGCCATAGCGAGGGGCAGTAAGTTATTTGGTCAACTCGCCGTGATCTTCGCCGCGGCCGCCGTCTATTTATCCGTCGGTACCGGTGCCGCTCCCTGGCCGACGGCCACGGGTGCCAGCTTGGTCGCCTTACTTGGGGTCATCCTCATGGTGCGTGGTCTCTGGGGTTCTGCTGGCGTGCTTGGCCTGATTGGTTCGCAAGCCTGTCTGTTGTTCCTTTATGATGCGATGCCGACGAAGGATGCGAACTATCTGCCGCTGCAATGGGCGGCGCTCGGTTCGTTTCTTGTGCTTTGGCTGGGTGAACGCCTAGTGAAGGATGACGCCGTGTTGCTTGGGCGTAATGCGCGTTCGGCTTTCCAGTTGGCTAGTTTTTTTACTCCGGCGCTCATCTCGCTCTTCCTTGCGACGGGTGGAGACAAAGATCGCGCGACTGTGTCGTTCTTCATTGCAGCTATCGCTGTGCTCGCTGGCTTGCTTGAGCGGGGGCGGAGTCAACTCGTCAGCGAAGTACTCCTTCTGGCCGCGGGGGTCTTCGTGGGTGCTGGGCTGGCTTGGTTAGCGGATCCGCATTTGGTCTGGCTCATCTGGGGTTTGGCCGCCGCGGTCACCATGATCGTCGGGGCGCATACGCATTCGGAACTTGTCCGCTGGTCTTCGGAAGTTCTCACTGGTGTCTCCGTCTCCGCTTTTATCCGACATCTTCCAGAGCACTCGTGGGTAAGCCTGTTCGGCATTGCTGTTTTTGGGCTACTGCTGGCCTTCCGTGAGGATTGGGAGCATGTCGCTGACCAACAGAAGTTCCGTCGCATCCTTGGTATTCTCGGCGTGGCGATCGCCGTGCTGGCGATCCAGAATCTCCTTCCCAACGCCGATTCTGGCTGGCCGTGGCTGGTGCTGCTGCTCGTATCAGCCATCCGTTTCCGTCCGGCCCTGCTTTGGGCCGTTCTGCCGGGCTACCTCGTCACTTGCGCCGTGGTTGTCTTCTGGCGATATTCTGCTGCGGGGGCTTCGCCCGGTTGGGCGGCGGCCTGGGCGGCTTTGCTGATGCTGATTAACTCCGCCGTACTTTGGCGAATAATCGGACGAGAGGGCGACGGGGTGAAGTTCCTGCGACACGTGCTGCCTTTCATAACGGCCGTGATTGCCTTCGCCTTCGTTCATAATGCCACCGATGTCATCCTGCCGCAGGGGAACAGGAATACTCCGTCAGCCTGGCATATTACGTTGCTGTGGTCCGTCGGTGCCACGCTGTTGGTCGGGCTGACTGCAGTCTGGCGCCGACTTGGGTCGATTCCTTCGGACCTTTCCTGGGCGGCCTTCGGCGGCCTCGTTGGCTTCTTGATTCAAGGGATGGCGAAGAGCGGCTCGGGTGTAGACCTTCTCGGACTCGAGCATTCCCTACTCATTCTGCTGGGCCTAGCTTCCATGCTTCATGTGTTGGTCGTCCATTCGCGCGAGGAGGGGTCCCAGCGCGCATTCCTCGGCGCAGTCGCCCTGCTTGGAACGTTCATCATGCTGGCTAACCTGCCTGGCGCCGGCGTCTCGCTCTTCTGGGCCTTAGCTTCCGTGCTGACGTTCGTCATCGGACACTTTCTGGCGACGCGTTCGCTGCGCATGGTCGGCCTCGTGGGCCTCGCCATCGCTACCATCCGGGTATTGTCACACGACATCACGGACCTGTTGGGCCGCATCGCGGCCTGTACCGCCTTGGCGGTCGCCTTCTTTGGCGTCGCCTGGCTCTACGGACGAATCACTGCCGAGAAGAAGGACGCCTGACGATATCGTGTCGCAATCTCGTTAAGGTCGTTATCGGCTCTATAAATATAAAGTAATGCACCTCGCTTTGCATGAGGCCGGGGACATGATGACGGCGTGATCACCCCATCATCCTTGAGGGGACTCTCATTTTTCAGCCGTTTTGCTGAGCTTTCCGCAAGATATGACGCTTACGTCCCTGCCGATGCGGTTCATCGATTTTATCGATGAACGCCAACGCAGGTTCGCTGTTATGATATTTCCCCATGCCTAACTCGACCCCGCCTCCCTTGCCTACGCCCTCCGGCCGACCGATCGCCGCCGGCCCCCCTGCGAGCGATGGTCCGAGCCCGCTGGCTGAAAAGCTGCGTGAGCTCGGCATGCTGCCGCCTTTGAATCTCAAGGGCGAGTATGCGCTCGGGGCTTGGTGGACCGGGCGGATTGGTGGCGTGCTCTTCCTCGCCGCCGTGATCTTCTATGGTATCTATCTGAATATTAACGGAAATTTCCCGGCATGGTTCATGGTCGGCGAGATTGCTGCAATCGGTATCGCCATCTTCTGGTTCAGCCTGAGGCTCTCGCTCCGGAACCAGGATTTGGGGAGGGTCATCGGCGCCGCCGGCTTAGGTGTCTTGCAGTTCGCCGCCTGGTCGACCTATGGGCTGAAGCACTTCAATATCGGCTTCGATAGTATGCTCGGCTCTTCCGTCCTGCAGTTTGTGGCGGCCATTGGCGTGGTCGTGATCGCCCTGTGGCGGCAGGATAAGTGGTTTGCCCAGCTCGCGGTGGTTTTCGCCGGCGTGGCTGTCTTTTTTGCCATCCAGAATCCCGATAGTGCCGTTAAGATCGACGATTACGTCAACGTGTTGGGCGTGATCATGGTGGCCCTGATCGGGGTGGTGCTCATGCTGCGCGGGTCGTGGGGTTCGGCCGGCTGGCTCGGCTTGCTGGTCTCGCAGCTTTGCCTGGGTTATTGGCAATATTACCTCGGTACCGGTCATTACTCGGTTGCGATTCAGCTGACGGCTTTATTCTGCTTCGCTACCCTTTGGGTCGGGGGACGATTCCTGACGGACTCCAAGATACTCGGTGGAACCCGCTCGCACGAAACCTTCCAGTTGGCTTCATTCTTCGTCCCAGCATTGATCGCCTTTGTCGCCTGCGATCCGCTCCATCACGGTCGTTCGACCCTCGGCTTTGAGCTAGCAGCTATCGCGCTGGCGCTCGGTTGGTTGGAGCGCGCCCGCTCCGTGAATATCTCGCAGGTGATGCTCATCTCGTCGCTGGTCTTCACCGCAGCGGGCATTACGGCGCGCCTCAGTGATAATCTCTGGATTGTCTGGCTGCTTGCCGCCGCCTTGGCGCAACTGCTGGCTACCCGCACCAAATCTATCCTTGGTCGTACGGCGACGGAGGCATTAGCCGCCGTTTCCGCTTATTTCCTGATTTTCAACGTGGCAGGTTCTACCACAGCGGCAGTAGGATACCCTTGGGCATCCTTGGTCGCCATCGCCGGCATGGCTTTGCTGGTCTCATTCAGGGAGGAATGGGAGCATACCGACGAATGGCAGTATTTCCTCCGAATTTGTGGTCTTGTAGTCCTCGGCGCTGCGTTGGTCGGCGTGCAGCAGTGCGGCGTCCATATGATAGGTGGCGCAATGCATATGTCCCATCAAGAGATGACTGGATGGCCTTGGCTGGTCGTCGGTGTCATCGCTATATTCCGTTACCGTAAAGCCCTCATCTGGGCTGCCTTGCCGGCCTACTTGGTGAGCTGTATCCTCGCCCTCGTGTGGATGTCGTCGGCTGCGACCAGCCCTGCGACGGATGGATGGCACGCTTTCTGGCTGCTGATCATTGGCCTGACCCAGGCGGGCATCATCTGGAAGACGGCTGAACGAAAGGAAGAGTGGGTCCTCGCTTTGCAGCATGCCTTCACCTTCACGATGGCCTTCCTGCTGACGTGGGCTGCCTTCATCTGTGGCCTTTGGTTCGTCCCGAACGGATGGTCCGCTCAGGTTTCCGCCTGGTTCGGGGGCGCCTTGCTGATTTCGGCCGTGGCGGCTTGGTTGGCTCTTTCGGAATCTCAATTCAAGAAGATGGTCTTGGCCCTTCCGGGATTCTTGGCCGCCTACGTCGTCATTAACGGGAGCGCGTGGGGGGATCTCACGGCTTTCGTCGGTCCTAAGGGTCTCGTGGGAGGTCTCTTTTGGCTGCTTGGTCTCGGCCTGCTACTCCGCGCGCTGGCTAGGTACACCGCGCAATATGCCGATCAAGAGGGAGAATCCGCGCAGCGGACGGTCATCGGGGCGCTCCTTCTCGTGTATACTTTATATGTGAGCGTGGGTATGACGGCGGAATACTCGGTAACCCCCTCAGTTGTTTGGGTCTTAGCGGCGATCTTGTTCTTCGTGTTAGGACACTTCAATCGATCCAAGTCCTTCCGTATGCTTGGTCTGGCTGGCTTGGCTTTCGCGACCTGTCGTATGTTCACCGTCGACATCACCGGGACGGCTTCCCGGGTCGTCGCCGTCGGGATTATCGCCGTGGCTTTCTTGGGGGTTGCTTGGCTTTATGGCCGTATGAATACTGAAAAGCAGGACCCCACCGCCTGACCTATGCCTCCTCCCGCCACGCGTTATGATTGCCACGTCCACCTCGTTGGCAACGGCCAGGACGGGAGTGGCTGCTGGCTGCGGATCGAAGGCCTCTGGCTGAAGACCCTCAGCGAGCTCATGCGCCGGGCGGTCGGGATGCCGCT
>Ga0136642_1000114_pt1 | contig 49585 bp, 52 predicted proteins | sample LowCatLa1302831Y_FD_115313 | JGI IMG/M metagenome (GOLD analysis project Ga0136642, IMG submission 115313) | Freshwater microbial communities from Lower Cathedral Lake, Yosemite National Park, California, USA - 13028-31Y | ecosystem: Environmental > Aquatic > Freshwater > Lake ... | reverse complement strand
GAACACGCAACGCTCTTGGCACCGGTGCCACAGCCCTTCGCAACCGCGCCCTCTATCCTGCGGCCCGCTGGACACGGAATGTGGCCGCGCCCGCCGCGGTAAACTTCACCCGGCGTTGTATAGGTGCCGCGTGTCGGCGTGGGGCGGCCGCCGCCGCGTCGCTCGGATTTGATATTAGACTGGACGATGGTCTTACAATTACGGCGAGAGATAGGGCCATCATGAATGTGCTTCCAGCAGTGCACGGCTCAGCGCAGTTTTCTGCCTTTAATATTGCGCAGTTAGAGGATAATCTGAATGAGCGCGTAAATGAAGATGTAATAGAGCGAAGTGACCAGGATTTTGGAAATGCCGAAGGCAATCTGAGCGTTGCCGAGTATAAGAGTCTTGTTCCCACATATGCCAGAGATCTAAAAACACTCTATATGATGAAACTTGTAGCAATGGAAATAGATGATAGTGAGATTATATCACTTTCTAATAATGCGGCGACAGGAATTTTAATGCAAATTCATCTTCTTCATTCAAATGAGGAGGGCAATCACCAAGTCGAGTATGAACGGTTTACGGAGGCTGACCTTCAGCCCCTCTTGGATGAGCTTCGTGGCAATAACTCAAATTCGAACTCAAACTCGAATAATAATGCTGAAGCAAAGAGCACGAGTGGTGGCCGTCGCCGCTCAACTCGCCGCCGTCGCAACCGCCGCTCAACCCGACGCACGTAAATTGCGTTTTCCAGCCCAAATAATTTCTAAGCTTCTTTTGTAGAAAAAACCATGAAGGATACCGAGTCTTACCACGAACTCGTTTCCCGCCTTCGTGATTTTTTCATGAAGCGGGGTTTCAAGGAAGTCCCGACACAGTCCCGACTCTCCATCCTGGCGGCGTGCGAGAATCCCCACTCGGTCGCCACCTTCACATACAACGGCCAGGTCTGGCCGCTCCCTCAGACCGGTCAGATGTGGCTGGAGTATGAGCTCCTGAAGAATCCCGACTGGCTTGGCGTCTTCTGCGTCAGCACCTCGTATAGGGATGAGAAGACGCCGATCCCTGGACGTCACGAGAAGATTTTCCCGATGTTTGAGTTTGAGAGCCGCGGAGGCATGGAGGAGCTGGCCTCCCTCGAGGCCGATATTCTCAAGCACCTGGGATTCGCCGAGCCGGTTGTGGTCAACTACGACGCCGTCTGCGCCGAGTATGGTGGCGTGCCTATCTTGGAGGACGAGCACGAGGCTAGAATGTGGAAAGAAAAGGGCCCGATCGTCAGCCTCCAGATGTTCCCTGAACGGACGAGCCCCTTCTGGAATATGCGCAGAGCTAGCTCAGACCTGTATAACAAGATAGATGTAATCATGTATGGACAGGAGACGATTGGCTCGGCGGAGCGGTCATGTGACGCAGAGGAAATGCGCAAGACTTTTTACAGTATTAGCGAGGGCGGCTATGCAGCCAAGCTGTTTGAGTTGTTTGGAAAGGAGCGCGTGGAGGCCGAGTTGGAGGAGTTCCTACAGTTTGATTTCTTCCCCCGTTTCGGTGGTGGAATTGGCCTCACTCGCCTCGCGAGAGCGTGGGGTCTTCTTAATACGTCACGTAGCGGCTAGACGACTTCGTCTCCACACAGCTGTTAAACCAGAGGTGGCGGTTATGCAGCCGCGTGGGATAATGATGGAAGTTCATCAGTGTGAAGACGCCACCATCGACCGCCTGTGAATACCGGGTCACATAGAAGCCCTGGCGATGATACCAAGTCCAGACGTGCTGGGAGTAGAGGGGTGTAAGATTCACATTTCGACGCGCCTCACACTCCTGGTGGAGAAGCGTCTCCAAGAGGCAAGAGCCTAGCCGATACTTCTGGAAGAGCTTGTGAACTGCGAGAAATGCGATATGGGTGTTTTCAAATCTGTAACCACCCAAATCGCAGAGGAGAAAGCCGACGAGATCGCCATCCTTTGTATAGATGCCGGTGCTCTTTGCGTAGCCGGCATTCCTGCGCCGCCACGCTGCCTGGAAATCGGCCACGGGTGTAGCGCTGAAACACTCTACAAAGATTTCGCGCGCCGACTTGAAATCGGCCACCTTCAGCGGCTCAATACGGAAGCCGGCGTCCCTGAAAGCCATTGTTACGTGTTGGTGAATCAAGTGACGGGCCGCGCCCGGTTCAATTTTATGATTACAAATACGGATTCTTCGTGCACTCTATGATGAACTGAATAAAATAATAAAGAATGACGGCGCTAATTCCGCCGCAGCTGACGCCGAGAGTTACTTTCTGACACGGAGAGAAACGGTTCGGGGGCTTCACAGGTGGCCGCTCAACAAGGAGCGGCTTCTCTTGCCACTTCCCAGGGGCAGTTATATCTGCGTAAATGTCCTCTTCAACTGGTTGCGGCATGCCTGTTATTTATGGTATAAATATTTTAGGTCATAAATCACCGACATAAATTTGAACCGCTCGGACTGCGGCTACTACCTATTAAAATGTCTTCTACAGAGCCGATTGTGTTTGACCATGATGCCATCACTGCGTGGGTTCAGATGTGTGAGGAGGGCCAAACTGAGAGGATTGCAGCAGGTCTTGCTGCACTGATTGCGCCTAGCGCTGGAGCTGAGGTTGCCGCCGCCCTTGCCTGTCTTCTTCTATCTCCATCGGTTGTAACGGAACCGGTGGAGGATCCCGACTGCGTAGATGTTAAGAATACTCAGGCGGAACCGGTGGAGGATCCCGACCAGCCAGAGGTTAAGAATGATCAGATTAATCTGAAGGACTAACGTCGTGAGTAAATATAAGAAGACTATAGTTTCTGAAACTATAGTCTTTTTAAATTATAATAGATAAATAGAATGCCTCTTGGTAACTGGTTTAAATCAAAGGAGCGGCTGGAAAAGGAGAAGATTAATAGATATAAAAAGGAAGGAAAGAAGTTACATCGTATTCAAACTAACAATAGATATGACCCGGGTCATAATGAGTGGTATACCAATGATGAATGGGCGAGGCATCAGGCTGAGGAATTTAAAATACTAGCAAATCGTAATGCGGCTCAAGCTGAAATAGCGGAATTATATAGATTAAAGGAAGAATTGAAAAGAACTGAGGCGGCAGAAAAAAAGGCCGAAGAACTTCAAAGGTGTAGAACTATTGTTGCTGAAGCAAACTCTCAAAGAGGTGGTCGCAAGACAAGACGGAACCGTAAATCTAGACGCGTCTAGTTGTACGTCTCTTCTTGTATCCTTTCTGCGTCTTTCGTGATTTTCTCACGCGCCTGGGCCTTCCGCCACCCCTTCTCGAATTAAAATATGTATATTTACGATTGTAAGGATCGTTGTAATTTTCTTCAGACAAATACTTCTGAGAATTTTCCATAATTGCGTGCTCAGTGACCACATCGTGGAAAGGTTTAGGATTTGCTGTTATCTGATCCCAGGCAGAATAAAGAAACGCATCCATGGCCGCAACTTCCACCTTCTCCTTAATTGTAAACTGAGCCGGGAAAACATTATATTCTTCTGCAGCATCTTCTATGGCCTTTTCAATAGGTTTGTATGTATTTGGTTCAGGAAATAGAAGATTAAAGATACCAGACATAAGAGTACGATACCTTTCAAGTCCACCAGGAGTGTTGGGAAATATACTATCGAGGCGCACGAGATGCTTGCTAAAATCATCCACAGCTGTAGCTAATGACATACCGTCGTTACTAAAAATTAAGGAAGTTAAAACTTCCTTAATTTTAAGTTCATATGGTATTTATTTAACGGTGAAATTTTAAAACCAACACCCCGCAAACTTTTCAAGCGCAAAATGCCCGCTTGAAATGTTTGCGGGTCTAAATTTAACGTACTCTCCGTGTTTTGCCACCTGTAAAGATGCGCTTGAAACTCGCCGCCGCCCTCTTATACATAGGACCACCTGTAAAGCCGAGTTCCTTCATCGGCGGCAGAATCGTCATGAAGTCGCTAATCTTTTTGCCGACCTTGCGCTTCTTACGCATAGTGCGGTGCTTCGCCCTGGCACCTTGGATGTTCCTGCCGAGGTTAGACACATGCCTTTCAGCATAGTCTAAGATATTCGCCTCGGGAACAAGTATATACGTTGTCTTGTTCTCAAACATGACAGAAGGATGCTCAAACTCGCGGCTGTTTACGTAGCGGATGAGTTTGTCGAGCAGAGGAATGTTTGTCTCAAGGTCTGTGTCTTCAATTGACATGTCGTTTTCAACGTAGAGGATTTTGTAGTCGTCTCTTAATTCATCGGGGACATTTACAACGAAGAGGTGGAATTTTCCGTGCGTTCCCACGTATACGCCAAAATCGTGGTCATACACTACATCCTTGTATCGGCCGCCCCTTTCATATCTCCATTCGTCGTCGCGCTCCCATGTGGCAAACTCATAGACATCGCCGAGTTCCATCTAATGTAGGGTGCATAAAATTGACCCCATATTCTCTTTAAAAAATCTACAACGAGATGTCTACTAACATTTACATCCTTAAACTTCAAGGAGGTAAATACTATATTGGTAAGTCTGAAAATCCTATGAAACGGTATCAGGAACATCTTAGTGGAAAAGGTTCAGCTTGGACGAAGAAGTACAAGCCGATTGGCGTAGAAAAGATCATCGAGAAGGCAAGCCCTTTTGATGAAGACAAATATACAAAGGAGTATATGTCAAAATATGATATTGAGAATGTTCGCGGAGGCGCGTATGTGAGTATGGAGTTGGATGAAGTTCAAGAGGATGCTCTTATCCGAGAGATTAGGGGCGCAAAGGACTGCTGTACGCAGTGTGGGAGAAAGGGGCATTTCGTGAAGGACTGTTATGCGAAGACAGATACGTCTGGGAATGAACTTGTTTACGAGGATGAAGAGGATGAAGAAGAGCCATGGGAATCGAGCCTTCATAATGAGACTAAACCAAAAACCGGTTCTTGTTATCGCTGTGGTCGCAGTGGTCACTGGTCTACAGGTTGTTATGCTAAAAGTGATAAAGATGGAAATGAATTAAGTAATAATGATGACGAGGATGACGAGGATGACTATTAATCCCAAGACCAACTTAAAGATCCGCAACCATTTACTCTTGGAGCGAAAGCCCAACCACTCTAGATAGCTCAGTTGGTAGAGCGGGGGATTGTAGTTACTGTAACTAAGCAATAAGTCTCCCCAGGTCATTGGTTCGATTCCGATTCTGGAGATTTTTTCATAACTAGACTAGTGTTGAAAAAATATTATGTATAAAGTCTAATTCCGCATCATCCGCTTATGAGAACCTCATTGGTCCTCTTGCTAGGGTCCTTCGAGTTAATCGCGCGCCGACATGATACGAGCTTCGTCTGAAACACAGGCGCAGGAAAGGCATCCTTCACGAGTGCAACATCCGCATTGCTCATCAGCATTCGAGCACCTGTAGCCACCTTCTCCTTACAGAGCGCGAATAAGGCCCTATGCGCCCCCTCTCCAAACCCGTCTGCAGTATATCCCACAAACGAGTTCGCAGCCTCAGGCGCATAGGGTGGATCCAGATACATGAAATCTCCAGCGCCAACACGACCAATACTGTCGGCAAATCCAGCCCGTCTGAAGACAACTCCCTGAATGAGCCTGGACACCTCTCGCAGATGGTCCGCATCCGCAATTGTCGGATTCACATAATTGCCATAAGGAATATTCAGCCCTCTCGGCCCCTCCCTATACATTCCGCGAAACCCAGTCTTATTCAAGAAGAGAAGCATAGCCGCCGCCTGGGGCATTCGCCGACCAGGTCCAACCTTCGCATTATATCGGTCGCGGATACTGTAGTAATATTCCTCTTTCGCATCACCGACTGCTGCATCATAGGCTGCAATGAGCTTGCCAACCTCCACAATTAGTGCTTCAACATCTCCCTGCAGAGTCGTGTATAGATTCACAAGATTCGGATTCAGGTCGCTAGCATAGACAGTGCCATTCACCTTGATATCCCCCTTCCTCTTGTAATCGAGAAGAGCGAATAGCACAGACCCGCCTCCAAGAAATGGCTCATGGTAGTTTGCCATTTCTCTGGGAAAGAGCTGGAGCACATCGTCTAGAATCTGCGTTTTACCACCTACCCACTTCAGCACAGGCTTCGTTATGAGAATGGTTGGGAGTGCTGCTGTTACAGGAACAGGAATAGCAACACACGGCTTCTTCTTCTCCATGTGCCTCTTAACGTCGGTCGCGCGCTTGAATCCCTCACCGCAGCGTTCACACATAATCATCTTCTCAGTGGCCATATATTTTTGCGTAAAGTGATCCGGGGAAATCAAATTTAGATGGATGATAAAAAAATTGAAATCTACTGCTCCCCCGCTTACTCCCAAATCCAAGCATCCAGCGTCGAATAGTATCCCTCATCATCGCCGAAGAGGACCTTAATTCCATGTCGCTCGTTGATAGTGCGAAGCACCTTATACTTTAACGAGTCTGATACATAATCCTTCTTCAAGAAGGCTGAGATACAGAAAGCATACTTCACAGTAAATCCGCCCCCAAGACACTCCCTATACTCCTCAATAAACCCGGGTCCAGCGAGCAACTTTGTGTCAACGCTTCCTTCAACATTCTGGTTCTTCTTCTCCAGAATCTTCAATGTATACTGCGCACCATCTCGGAACAGATATGCTTCATCAGGTGACCTGAACATCTCCTTATTAAAGACACTCTTGAAATACGCCTTCAATCCACCCTGTGTGAGATAAACTACGCTCTTGGTTGGACTCTCCACCTTCTCCAGATAATAGGCATACTTTCCACCTGCTCCAGGAATCGGCTTTCGACTAAAACCAGAAGACAGAAGACGACTCTCGTTCTCTGTCTTTTGCTCAAACGTCTTTCCATTCTTATTCGTGTTTGCGCCCCCAGCACCTGTTCCCCTATTTGTCTCCATACTGCTCTATACATCTAGATGTGGCCGCGCCGCGTTCAATTTTTAGCCTTGTAGCCAGTAAATCTCAAACGCGTCTAGACATACGTCTCTTGCCACCCTTACGACCTTTCCGTGTCTTTCGTGATTTTTTCTGAGCTCCACCGCGGCGTCCCTGATAAAAATATGTATACTTACGATCATTGTCATAGTTGTAATTTTCCTCAGGCAGATAGTTCTTGGCAGAATTTTCCGCAATCACATGCTCGCTTAGCGCATCTTGGAAAAATTCTGGATTTGCTCTTATATGATCCCAGGAAGAAGAAAGAAACGTATCCATGGCCGCAATGGCCATCTCCTCCTCTTCGGTAAACTGAGCCGGGAAAACATTATATTCTTTTGCAGCATCCTCTATGGTCTTTTCAATAGGTTTGTATGTATTTGGTTCAGGAAATAGAAGAAAAAAGATACCAGACATAAGAGTACGATATCTTTCGAGTCCTTCAGAGGTCTTGGGGAATGCACTATCGAGGCGCACGAGATGCTTGCTAAAATCATCCACAGCTGTAGCTAATGACATATCTATTTAACTGTGAGATTTTAAAAAGGACGCCCGTAAAGTCTCTCAATAAAAACGCTCGTATTCTTATACTGAAGCCCATCAACAATCTGAAACCGGTCACTTGCGCGAGCCATCACATATCTATTATTAGTAATCGTCCTAATCTCCGCATCATCCGCAATATAGATGCCCGCAATCCGAAACACGTCCTTATAGGTCTCAATCTCGCGAAATGCCCTTGACCGCACTGTTTTTCCATTAATTCTGACCATAGCTATATTACCACTCATGTAGTTCCCCATTACTGTTCTAGATTACGACTTATTTTTAGACCAATCAAAATTTGAACCGCTAATGTAGCTCAGACAAAGCACCGATGCTCGTCTCCGTCATCACACCGACCTACAACAGGGCCCGCTTCATCCCGCGCCTCATCGAGGTCTACAAGCAGCAGGACTATGACCACGACCTGATGGAGTGGCTCGTCTTTGACGACAGCACCGAGCCTGTCAGAAACCTCTTCAAGCAGCACTGCACGGACCATCTTCGCTACACATACAGCGACAATCAGCTTCCGATGGGCACCAAGCTCAACTATCTCGCTAAGCAGGCAACGGGGGATATCATCGTGGTCATGGATGACGACGATTATTACCCACCAGACCGTGTGAGTTCCATCGTAAAGGCGATGTCAGCCCAACCTAATATCCTTCTTGCAGGCTCCAGCAAGGTCTACATGTATTCCACCGAGGAGAAGAAAATCTACTGCGCTGGCCCCTACCATGACAAGCATGCGCTCAACTGCACTCTCGCCTTCCGGCCCTCCTACCTGAAGGACCATGCCTACGATGATGACGAGGTCTGTGCGGTTGAGCGCGTTTTCCTGAATGACTTCACAGAGCCGATGATTCAGATGGACAACCAGATTCTCCACATGATTCACTCGTCCAACACGTATAAAAACAAGATGGGTGTTTCGTTGATGGAGAAAACGGACTTATCACTGGAGCACTTTATCAAGGACCCGGTGCTGCGGGATTCTTTCCTTGTCTCCTAATAGAATGGCAAAATCTATGTCAGCAGACGAGATTGCGAATGAAATTAGAGATTATAAGATAAGGATAGAAAAGATGATAAGAGAACATGGTGAAAATAGTGATGAATTTGAATTTCAAAAAGCAATGCTTGACGGATTAGAGGAACAACTTCAAGCATTAGGAGCTCCTCAAAGAGCGGCGGAATCTAATGAGCGGATGAAACAGCGCGAAATTGAACTTGAGATACTTGAACGTGAAGATAGAATTGGACGCGCCTGCGGGACATGTGAGAGATTGAAGAGTGAGCTTGAGGAATATAAGGCGAAGATGGGTGTGGCGGCGAGCTCTCCTGAACGTAATCTCCGGATTCAAGCGGCTCGTGAAGAGCAAGCTAGACATGATAGGGAGTTTGAGGAGGCGATAGAAAGACAACGTGCTGAAAATGCGGCGGCGGTTACGGAAATTATGGCTAGGCTACAGGCCGAGAAAGCTGATGCTAGTGCCGCTAGTGCTAGTGCCGCTAGTGCTAGTGCCGCTAGTGCTAGTGCCGCTAGTGCCGCTGCCGCTAGTGCCGCTGCCGCTAGTGCCGCTCCTGCAAAAAAGGGTCTTTTCGGATCCATTTTTGGAAAGAGAGGAGGCCGCAAGACACGTCGCCGCGCCAGAAAATCAAAGAAAACCCGGAAAAATTAATTTATCATCTCTAATATAGAAATGTCAGAAGCGGAATTTATAGAGGTTTTAGAACAAATTAGTGACTATGAGAGACAAATATATACTTTGTCTATAAAACCGGATGCAACCCTTGAAGAAATTGATTATTTAAATCATATTTCTTCAAAACTTCCTGAATTAAAGGACAGATTTTCGATACTAATGATAAGTCCGGATGTTATACGTTCAAGCTCAGATATTATAAATTTACTGAAACAAATTCCCATACAAAAGGATAAAAAACGTCAAGCTGGTGAAAAACTTAATAGTTCTGGAGATCATAATGACGCTATTCAATACAGGAGGGAAGGCGATACACTAAATCAATTAAAATACGATCTTCTTCAATTAATAACTGCTAAAAAAGCAATGGCTCGGGGAGGGGAAACAGCAAAAGCTCTACGAGATCTTTATGTAAAACAGGTGGAGGTTAACTGCGCAGCTTGTGAGAAATCAAGGCAGACACTTGCCGGTCTTGATGCTAGTGCAGCTCGTGCCGCCGCTCCTGTTGCTGCCGCTCCTGTTGCTGCCGCTCCTGCCGCTTCTAGCGGATGGAGTCTTTTTGGAAAGAGGAAGGGTGGAAATCGCAAGACAAGACGCCGTCAGACGATGCGGTCAAAGAAGAGTCGCCAGACTAAGTCTACACGGTAGATAAAATGCGCTCATAAAAACTCAATTTTACCACCATCTACAACAAATGGGTCTCCTAGACAAAGCGTACAGCCGCTACAACACATGCCTGACCGATATCAACGCGCATATAGCAGGAGAACATACCGAAGGCGGTAGCAATCTAGAGCAGAGCGACTTTTTCATCAAGTATCTCCTCGACAATCCGCAGATAAAGCTCATCTTGGAAATCGGATTCAACACCGGCTCCAGTGCTAATGCCTTTCTTGCAGTAAGAAACGACATTAAGGTCGTCAGCGTAGATATTGGCATACATGCCTATGTTTCACGCTGCAAGGACGCAATTGATAAGCACTATCCAGGTCGTCATGCCCTTCTTATAGGCGATTCTAAGACGGTGGTTCCCGGGCTCTCTTTGAGACCAGACCTCATCTTTATAGACGGAGATCATGCTGAACCCACACCTCTCATCGACGCGCGCAACTGTCTCGCCTTGGCGGCACCCCACACTATTCTCATCATGGACGATACCACGCTCACCATGGGATGGGCAGGCGTTCTCCAGGCAATGTGCGAACTCATACGAAACCAAGAGATTGACCTGACTTACATTGATTCTCGCGTGGCGAAAGATAGAGGATGGACGCTATTTAAGAGATTTTATAAGCAAATTCAACCCCCTCTTGCTGTACCGGCGCAGCAACAATCACCGGTGCCACCGTCTCAACCGCCTTCACAACCTTCACCATCGTCCTCTTCGTAATCGCATGAACTCTCTTCTCGCCAAAATTGCTAACAGGCACGAAGGTTGTTCCCTCCGCAGGCGGCGCAGGCTCCTCGTGCACCGGCAGCCACGAATCCAGCTTCGCTAGAAGACCCTCCGCCGCGACTCTTCGCCCTAGAACTTCGGCTACCAGAATGGCCGTCATATATGCTAAGACGCTCTGCGATGTGCAGCTCTGAACGACGAGAACCTGGCCCTCCTCCAGCGACTTCTCGCCATTCAGTGTTGGAACAGTGCGTGAAATCCACATTCGCTGGACCTGGCCCGTATATCCTGGCATCCTGGCCATAATGCGCGCGCAGCAATCCAGGAACTGGCTGACCTCCCGCTGGTTCGTAATCAGTTTCCATTTCTCCTGGAGCATGAAAAGCCACTGCTCCCCGTCGGGCGACTGGACGAGGAGCATATGGTCAACTCCATTCAGCGACTGCTCTTTGAAATAATCGCGGATACCTTGTTCACCATGAATATCCACGACCCACCCCTCTGGTTCTAAGACCTCTTTGAGGTGGCCGAGTGCGACACCAACAAGTCCCTCGAATGCAAAGCCCTTTGCCGACATTTCTTTTTTATACATACAGAATAGATGCCGCCAAAATACTCGTATATACAGGATTTTACTTTATCAAATCTTTTTCTTCTTTTTGTAGGTTTCGTCATACTCTCTGTTGTTACGTGGGTCCCCTTAATAATATATAAAACGATCAGCGGATTTCAGGATGCACAGCCTGAGATGCAGACGACACAACCTGATATGCAGATGCCACAGCCTGATATGCAGATGTCACAGCCTGATATGCAGGGTGGACCCGATACCCAGTTGCCGCCTGCACAGATGCCGGCATCTGTTATGGGGAAGCCGACACTGGAAGAATGTAAGAAACATTACACGTGTAGCATTTCAACGATCATGAATTAATAAAAATTGAGAGTAGATGCGGTGGTGTTTCGGCCACCGAATGTCAGTCAATCCTATTTTCACAGAAAGCCATATACAGCGTACACTAAATTCTGCGTTTGTAAAACATGCCCACAAGCTCATGGTCCACGCCGTCTACGACTGGAAAAAGCCTGTGAAGGAGGAAGTCTTTGATAAGATGCGAATATTCTGCACGGAACATCATATTGCTCATGAATTCCGTGAATTCTTACCCGAACCTCTTCAAGAGGATCGGGAGTATATAGAGCGACTTCCGGCCTTTCAGATCTATCTGGAAGGCGAATATGAAAAAACAGCGTATCCCGACGACCTTATTGACATTCTAAGAAAAATTGTCATAGACTTGGACACAAAACCTGCGAAGCCTGCTCGCTGGACCTTTGCAATTCCAAAGTTTACATTTAGATTCTTCAACAAGCGGAGCCGTATTGCGACATCTAGTATCACATAGGTGTCCCATCCTCCCTCCACTTCTTCAGCTTCTCGTAGTAGTCCTTCGTTAGCTCATCATTACGATTTTTTGTGGTTACACACACCTCGCATACATTACATGGGCCATATCCATCTTCCCACTCAATCTGATGCGTTGACTTGATTTCCTTTGGAGCCTTCTTGAAGGTGCTGTAGTCGCGATTGGTAGGATATAATGACTCGTCATATTTTACAATATAATGGTCATCTGGCAAGTGTTTGGGATATAGAGCAGGAAAGAGCTCGTAATAATGGGCGGCGGCATTGCCAGGCGGCGCATCCCAGTTTTTCACAAGCTTCTTGGTGTATTTGGGCTGTAGATGTTCCTTTCCGTACCAGTTCATTTGTGTCTACCGGTCAAACAAAATATACACCTTTTCAAATTTAACTCATAACCGTGTCGTCATATGCTAAGGCATGGCTATGTCGCCATGGCTATGTCGCCATATGCTAAGGCACGGCTGTGTCGCCATATGCTAAGGCATAGCTATGCAGGTAAACTCGTCAAGATGCGTCCATAACACGTCCCCTGCTCCACCAGCGGCGGATCGGCCCACAACGACTTCCCCTGGTGCACCAAATTCTGGAAATTCATCTCCCAATCAATGATTTCGCGGAAGGGCAGAAAGGTGCTCGCCACCTTTTTCAGATACTCCGTCTGGAACATCATAGAATCCGTGCATCTATACACAAGCTGATGCGGTGGCTGATAGGCCTTCGTACTAGCATACATCGACTGTTCAGCCCCCGGTGGCCGCGTCCCAACACCCTCTCCCAGGCTCACATAATCCCACTCGCGCCCCTCCAAATCCGCTAAAAGGTCGCGCAGTCGCGGCACGAAATCCTCCCGCAAGAATACATCCGACTCCAGCGTGATAACCTTCTTCGTCCCCTCATCTATGGCGGCGCGCATGGCAAAATAGAAATTGAGGCCCAGCGAGATTTCGCCCCGCGTCAGTGCTCGCCCCTTGAATGTAAACGTTGCGCACGGCCTCTTCAGAAACGGATCGTAGACCTTGAAGATAATGTCGCTCGTCAGCTCGTCTCCCCAGTAAGCCGCGACAATCTTAATCTTCTCGCGCGGAATTCCAGTCTGAATCAGGTGCGGAATCAGCCTGTCGTGCCGCTCCTTTTCTTTGACAGGATGGAGAATTACGTAGACTGCGTCTATCTCTTTGGGCCAGAGAACAGCACTCATCTGTAACTAGACAGAATCTATTCTTAGACCGTCCAACCGCAGAAAAATTGACACCCGGTGACCTCACACTCATCGTATTCAAAAGACAGTATGACCTCTACAATCCCCAATGACTGGCTGTGCCCGATCACCCTCTCCCTGATGCGTGACCCCGTGATTGCAGAGGACGGCCACAGTTATGAGCGCGCCGCCATCACCGAGTGGTTCCAGCACAATAGCACATCGCCAAAGACAAATCTCCGTCTCAGGTCCACCAACCTCGTCGCCAATATCGCGCTGAGGAACACGATTCAGGAGTATTTCGCCAAGAATCCAAACACGGCCGCAGTCGCAGCCCAGGCCGCATACAAGGACTCTCCACTCTTGCTGACGTGCAAGAAGACGGAGAAGGAACTCCACCTTCGTCTTGAGACAACTGACGCATCTGTCCGTAAGCCGATTGACCTCATCGCCATCGTAGACAACTCAGGCTCTATGGCGGAGATTGCGGACGCGGAGGCCACAGAGTCATTCGGCTATACTCGCATGGACCTCGTCAAGCACACCATTCGCACGATGGTGGCCGTCCTCCAGCCACAGGACACACTCTCCATTGTGAGCTACAGCACGTCCGCCCGCGTCGTCATCCGACCCACCTCGGTTACGGACGAGGGCCGCGCCAAAATCCACGCCGCTCTTGACACGATTAGCCCCGACTCGCAGACGAATATCTACGATGGCATTCGCCAGGCCGCGGCGCTCGCGAACAGTCCCGATATGGCAGGTCGTAATGTCGTCGCACTTCTCCTAACGGACGGGTTCCCGAATGTGAATCCGCCCCGCGGCATTCTTCCTACGCTCCGCACCATGGAGATGAAGAATCGCTGGTCTCTCCACACATTCGGCTTCGGCTACAAGCTGGACTCGGCGCTCCTCTCAGAGATTGCGCAGTGGGGCAACGGCCTCTTCGGATTCATCCCTGACTGCTCGATGGTGGCGACCATCTTCATCAACTTCCTCTCCAATATGCTCTGCACGGCGACAGCAAATGCCACAGTCACGATGTGCACTCCCACGGGTGGCGACGTGGTCTTTCAGACAGGCCCCGTCCTCTATGGTCAGCCGCGCGACTTTGTCTTCCCAATGCCGGGTGACGCCGCCATCTGTAAGCTGAACGGAGAGGTGGTAGAGTGCCAAATGCTAGAGACAATGGACGCCTTCGCGCACGCACGGTCCCAGTATATCATCGCACTGGAGACCAGCATCAGCAAGGCGAAGTCTACGCGATATGTTGACGCGCTCCTCGCCCTGGAGTCGGTCTTCATGTTGTTCCAGGGGGCCACCACGCCTGCGAGGGAATTCATGCGCGACATCCACGGTGTTGACCCTGAGGGCCAAATTGGCATGGCGCCGACGGAGCCTTATTTCGTGAAGTGGGGCGAGCACTACATGCGTTCGTATCTGAGGGCTCAGCAGCTTCAGCAGTGCATGAATTTCAAGGATCCGGGCCTCCAGATTTATGGTGGCACCCTCTTCCATGAGAATCAGACAGCCGCAGACAAGGCCTTTGACCTTCTGCCACCGCCGCAGCCGTCTGGGCAGCCACTTGCCGCATCCAGCGCATTTCTACCCCCCGCCCCCTCTATGCGCAGCCTTACTGGAACATTCAACAATCCCTCTGGTGGTTGCTTCCATGGCGACTGCAAGGTGCTGATGGCGGACGGGTCCAGGAAGGCAATCAAGGATGTTACGCCAGTTCTTGACCGCGTCTGGACTCCAACGGGACCGGCTGTTGTGACTGCGCTCGTCACCTGTAACTCCGGCCCCAAGTCTCAGCCTATGTCCATGATTAATGGTCTCTCAATTACTCCGTGGCACCCGATTCTCGTGAACGACGTCTGGCGATTCCCCGCCGACCTCTACTTCTACACGGAGCGCATGCTCCAGACAGTCTATAATTTCGTGCTAGAGACGGGACACATTGTGGATGTGGAGGGTATTCAGGCGTGCACACTGGCACACGGAATCACTGGCCCCGTTATCGGCCACGACTTCTTCGGGACACAGGCCGTGGTGGAGGACCTCAAGAAGGTCGCTGGATGGGATGAGGGCCGGCCGACCTTCACGAAGCTCGTGGCGGTAAAGGACCCTGTTACGAATATGATTGTTGGATGGAAGGATGCTTCTGTCTAGAAGTTATTATCGGGCCGTAGCCGTGACGCCGAATCCATATCGCGCGTGATGACACGCAGCACAACCTGTGTCTGGTGGTTCATGTTAATGAGACGACCTGATGACATAGCGAGCGTCGGCACAGCATTAATGAAGGCGGTATTCGTCGCCGGTGATCCGCCATAATTCACCAAGCTCTGACTTCCCGTCGTGGGGTCGGCGTAATTATTCCGCAGAATGATGTAATTACAGTAGCCTTGGATGTTCCCTCCTGTTGAATAGGCATTGTTCGCACCCGTCTTTATAAATTTTCCAACGTCAACAACAACGTGCCCAGAACTCCTCTGGATGAAATTCAAAAACTCGGTAGCTGCTGTCGTCGTCGTAAAGGAGGTAGGATAGGCCATATTTTTGAAGACGACGCGGTCTCCCTGACTGACCATGAATTTGCTGAACCACGTCTTGGTCTGAATCCAGAGATAGCCTCCGCTGAGATCGGCATAGCGAGTATTGGCAGTGCTAGAGGGGCTCGGGTTAGTCTTGAGCGTGGACGAGAACTGGAAGCCACTCACATCCAGCGTATCTAGGCTGTCGCTCACCAAGTTTCCATCGGGACGCTGGAGCTGGACTGTGATTTTTTGCAGGGTGGCGAGCGGTGTCGGATAATACACCTTCTGGCACTTCATGAACTTTGGAATCATCGCCAGGTAGCCGCGATTGTTCGCCGTGCTATCGGAGATCCAGTTCGCATCATACTGGAGAATGCCGAACGAGCTGTCAATGTTCGCGCTCGTCCCGAAGTTGTTCGTGTCCAGCTCGGGGATACGCAGCATGAGATAGGGGAACGAGAGCGCATTGATGCTCAGATTCGTGTTGTAACTGAGGTCGCTCACCTGCGTAGCGAGAATATCAATCCCCTCAGTCGGAAGAATAGCCTTGACGAACTCAATGCGAACAATGTTCTTGAACTTGATATTAGCCGCCGTGGAGAAGCCGAAGCCTGACCTGTTGTTAGCAGGGTCGAAGTTCACGCTGAAATTGTAGCGATTCTCCGTGGAATTCGCGACCCAGTTGCGATCGGAGCTGTATAAGAAGAGGTTATACTCGTTCTCGCGATAGGCCACAATATCATCCTCCTTCTTGATGTTGTCCTGCGGCAGAGAGGGGCGGGTCCGAACCGCGTCGGGAAGAGCGAGCGTGGGATTCGCCTGCGCTAAGCCTGAGCCCTGGGGACCGGAAGGGGCGCGACTCTCCCCGAAAAAGAAGGCGCGGGGGTCGGGAGGCAGTGATAAGTTGACATTGCGCTCCCCTTGAGCACCCGCCTGGCGCATAAGAGAGCGCTCCATGAGACTCAGCTCGTCCCTCTTCTTGGCCTCGGCCGCCAAATCGCTGAACTGCGTGGACGCCACCACCATCTCATTGAGCGATTCCTGGCCCCTGGCCCTGGAGGCAGTGTTCTGCTGCGCCTGGAGGGCAGAGGCAGGGGAGCCTGTGCTGCGCAGAGCCTCGTCCTCGCGCTGCTTCTTTATCTGCTCAAAAAGGGTGAGAGCAGTTGATGTACCCTCGTCGGCAGATATACGAAAATCGGGCGCAGCAGGAGGTGTAGGCCGGCCATCCTGTCTCTCTGTCTGGAGCTGGCTATAACGATTGCTGACATCCATCCGAGCGCGCTCCTCTTCACTGGTCGCGGCAGCACCCACTGCGCCACGGCGGAGATAGGAGAGGAAATCAGGGACGACGGCAGCCAGCACTTCCTTATTGAGGGTCGGCACAGGCTGCTCGCCCTGGTTCTCGTAGACCTCGGCCATATAGTGGCGAACCGTCTTGACGAGACGCTCCTTCTGTTTTACGTTTAAATCACTGCCAACACGACGCTGGAAGTCATTATACAGAAGACGGTCCAACATTGCTTCATTTTGGGATGAGAAGAACGGACTCTTGTCTGACATTAGACTACTCTACTTTCATGTCAAGTCTTTTAAACCAAGGCAGTTACGTACCCCCACGTGATTCATAGAATCCTACGTGGAGAAGATCCAGTGCCGTAGTTTCAACATCTCCGCATCGGGGGGCGATTGACGTGTAAACGAGCGGAATCCATCACCTGCCAGCATGCGAATAATGAAATAGAGGGAATACATTCCACACTCGGTATTCCTGTGCTGGAAGCGGCGGCCATTGTAATGGAGTTTCATGGCCGCATCTTGTGTCGTCAGCCACTTCATGAACTTCGCAATCTGCTTCGGCGGATACATGCCATATGAATCAAAATAATAGCAGTGGTGCTTGAGAACGTCGATGTAGACGGCGACCCAGTGGCTTCCAGACTTGAAGTGGGGGTCCAGATTGTAGACGATTCCAATGCGGTTCGTCTTAGTTCCGTTGTCCATGGCCTCTAAGACTTTCAGCTGACAGACCTCGTCATTCAGACACTTGCCAGACTGCTTGGTGTAGGGATCGGGCGCCGCGAAATCAATAGGATACGGCCCCATGAACTCAAAATCATGGAACGCCTCTTCGTATTGCTTCATAACCTGCTCAATATTCTGAGAATCAAGCCACATATCAGGGTCGCTCTTCCATGATTCAGGCTGCATAGGCCGTAGATACGCCTTGGCGGCGCTCTTCTCTTCATCAGAGAGTGGAAGGGCATGTAGAAAGCTCCACTCATTCTTGGGTTTTACATTGACAGCCTTTTCAATGGCGGCGCGGTGTGGCGGAACACCGAGTTCGGCGGCCGCCCTCTGAAGAAGCTCCTGGGGAAGACAGCCTTCTTTGGGTCTCATCGCGCCGACCTTGGGATGGCATTGATATGGTCCAGGATTGAGAGCTACATGTTTCAAAACAGTGTGTTTTCTATTTGCCTTTCTTGTTTTCGCCATTCTATATAGGAATGGCAAGTAAAACAAATACAGACAGATACTGGACACGCGTATTCATACCGTGTCTACTCATTCTGCTTGCATTCGGATTCTATCTACTTTTCTTCTTACCGCAAACACAGGTGATTTCATCATCGTCTGTATTTAAGGCTATGAGACTGCTAAAAACGAATAGTAGAGTTGCGAATGTCTAATTTCTAACCATTAAGAAATGCCATTTACGTCGGAACAGATGTGGGGATATGGTCTTCTTTTCACGATGCTCGCCATCGTCGCATCCAGCATGATTTACATCACATCAATTGCCGCCAAGAACGACTCGGCCGCCGCGACGATGCGGGCAATCCAGGGAATGGGTATCGCGAATTTCATTCTAATCACGGTTTTCGCCTACATGGTCTCCTATTATCTTGAGAGCACCCCGTCCATGACACAGACATATATGTTTGTCATGCTCCACGCCACACTCTTCTTGAGCTTGATGGCCGTCTCCATTGCGGCGCTGCAGCAGCTGAATTAGGCTCCACCCTTAGAATTTATATAGAGCGCAATAATCTTGTGTTGTAGACGGAATCGCCCCGTCCACTCCCCATGAATAGGGTGATTATGGAAAGAGATTCCCTGAATACGCAGGCACACACGCACGGAATCCCCCGGCTGTAAGAAGGTTGGTCGCACACCCTGTGAACCGATGACAGGACCACCCTTCTCCGACCTATATACGACAATAGAATCAACACCTCCACTTTTCTTGTCCTGGACACTCACAGGACAATATAAGTGAAGCATATCGCCTTCTACCATCGGCTGGAAGAGTTGCTGGAGTTCCGCGAGATCGCGCCGCCCCTGATTAAACCACGCGCCCTGATTCGTATGCACATACGAAAGAAGAGATGCCTGGAGCGCCTGCAGCTTATTCGTTGAGCTGGCCGAATCCTTAAGGGAAAGAATAAGCTTTCCTGTATTCGGCTCATATACCTTCACAATGAGGCTAGGAAGAAGAAGAGATAGTGACGGGAAGTGTGTCTCGCCGTCCATATAGTGAAGCGGCGCGAGCGGCGCGAGCGGCTTGATGCCATTCATAAAGCCCCCCGTCTGTATTTTGCTGACTTCTAGTTTTTGTAGAGGAATTACCCACTCCATCGCCAGTTCTACTCTCTAATGTGCGCAGGTCTAAGGTAGTCTCTCGTAGACTCCGCAGATGGACAGCCTCTGTCTTAGCTGGAGAGGCAATCCTGGAACTGGAAAACGAACACAACTTCTCCAGCACCTACAACTTGTGGCGAGGGGGCGGCAACTCCCCTTCTCTCTTCACACCAAATTCCTCCAGATTGGCTCGGCAACTGCGGGCTCAACTGGCGAGGTGGACGAGGCGGACGAAACGACTGGAGAAAGAACTACGGAGGCGGGCCAGTTTTCTTACGAATCGTCCGTTGTCCACGTGGGGTTTGACGTGAGCCGCATGAGTATGCAGGACAAGAATATTTTAAGACCCGTGTTTCTGCGTCTAGGCCAAGGAAGCCAGGTGCTCGCTGGCCCTCAGGGACACGGCTCGCGTATATTGGTCTTGTATCACGCGCATCTTCTCTCCACGGAGTCTATCCTGCTGCTTCAGGCGGCCTTAGAGCAGAATGATGGTGATCTCTCCGTCTGGATGACGTCCGAGATTCCTATCCCTGTCCGTGTGCGCGACTGGTTTGTAGAGATTCCTGTAAAGGGGTCCGATCGCCAGTTTGAATTGTATAAGCAGAAGGTGTTTTCTGACGAGCATCTCGCCGACTGGCCCGATGTCTTCGTGCGGCTCTTCAGCAAATGGCTGAAACAGGGAAATGGGAAGCCGACACTTGACGATGTCCCCGCCATCAAATCGTTCGTATATGAGCTCTTGATGCGCAACCTCCGATGGACCGAGTGTGTCCACTTCGTCTTAGATGCTGTTATTATGATGCCTGGACTCTCAATGGAGCAGCGGCAGAAGGCGCTCAATGTTCTCGCAAAGTGCGAAGGGACGGGCGGCGGCCAGACACTGCCGAGTTACCGTATTCCGATTCTGTGGGAGACTCTGTTTTTGCAGTTGCGCTCGGCGATTTCTGTTTGATAATATGTCTATATTTAATAGAATGGAGTTTTAAGAGAATCTAAAAGACTCGGTAGAAACATCGGTGAATCTTGGAGTCTTCAAAAATAGGGCTGGCGCCTCAGAGGCGCATGTATATAAGAGTTCATATATGATGATTCCAATGGACCTCTGTGCAGAACTGAATAACTTCAATCCAGATCGGCTCTCTAACAATCCTTATCCCGATCGGCCGCGCGGCAATGCTGACATGAATTCAGTAAAATATCATAGGGCCCAGATTCAGCGGTGCGGACAGACAACACCTATTTATGTTGGTAGTAATAATACTCTATTTGATGGTGCTCATCGTATTATCGCCTATTATCTTGAAAAGAAGCGGCAGGTGCCTGCCTATATTATTGATACACAGTAACGTCCTAGGACTAATCTGGTCATAGAACTATAATTTAATGAAGCTTTCTAAGCTTCATTAAATTTAAGTCTCACCGGTAGGATGCTCCCTCTTGTTCTTCAAGAGATAGTGGAGAATGTAAAAAAACAATACGCGACCATACCTCAAGTCCGTTGGACAGACACAGCTCCAACAGAGGAGGATATGGCCATCTTACAAAAAGAAGCGCTCACAGAGAATCCCTTTGACAAGATAAATTTCCGCAAAGAGATGTGGACGGCTCTTCAAACTGGAAAAGCCACCCTCCTCTGCCGCACATGTCCATACGGCAAGGTGCTCGTGATTTCTATGAAAGACGCTGATCTCGGCATTTCATGGTCAACATGGGCACGGATTCTAGAGGGGTTTGGTGTGACCAATGCCCGTATTTGCTGGTATGCCTCTCCCACAAAGCGCGTGTTACCCAAAAATGGCTCCAATGTTGGCCCTGAGCACGTAAACGGCGGCTACACCATGCCGTGCCAGCTGACCGCGGTCGTTATCTATCGCCTGGAGGAGGCAACGAGGGTTCTCATACACGAGATGCTCCATGCGACCTGCACCGACCACGACCACGACCCGACTGAAATCAAGGAGGCGAAGACGGAGACCTACGCCGAACTCCTCTTGATTGGGTATGCCTCAAAGGGAAATGCCAAGCTCGCCGAGAAACTGTGGCTCCACCAGGCCGACTGGATTCAAGAGGTGAATCAGACGCTTATCCACGAGCACGGTATTCGCTCTTTAGCGGATTATTCCGCCAGATATACGCTGGGCCGCGTCAAGGAATTAAAGAGTATAGGTCTAGAACTACCGACCTCGGTCATGCGGCGGTCCACTTCATCTAGATTTACGAGTCCGAAACTAGATAAATATCTTCTATAAATGTAGAATGACAAGTGAAAATTTTGCAGGCTTGCTAAAATGTAAGGAAGATTTAATCGACGCCCAAGTAAGGTGTATCGACAATCCCGCCCTTGCAAAAATTGCCGAAGAGTATCACGAAAAGGTGGCAGTTGCCTCGATAAAGGCACTCGAATTGGTCGATGATAGTCTCGCCGCAAGATGCGAAATACTCTACAGACTTTTCTCAGAAAATAGCGATGAGCTTCCTGACGAATTTGACATAGCGAGTCTCAGAGATGAAAGCCAGATAGTAAAAAAGGGTCTACTCACTCTCAATAATCGTGGTGACCCCCGCCCTCTCAATATGCAAGGTGGTATGCTTCAGCAAGAACAAATACCCCCTCCTCAAGCAGAAGTAGATCCTCGTAATCAATTACGCCAACTGCTTCTTAGACATGCTAGAAATGCGTCGCTCGCATTAAGAAATGCTATTCCTGATAATTTGTCTGAGCGATTGGCTGCCGCATTTACGCGCGCTAATATGGAGCAGGGGCTACGGGTAATTATACCGCTGCTTTTCCAACTTATACGATTTTCATATTCCGCATTATCGTTTTCCGTCCGAAATCTATTAAGCGAGACGACAGAGGCACGGAGCATCATACGAGAGATGGATTTTGGCTTATTACACGGAGTAGAACTTGAAGCATTTAACAAAACAACACAGATTATTGAGGAAACAATTGTAATTTTAAGGGCGCGTCGCGCCGCGTCCGCAACTGCTCAAGAAATACTAGTTTTACAGGCTCTTCTTGCCGAGAGGACACAGCTTCACAATGACTATAGAAAGGTCGGAAAGGAAGGAATCATGGGCGGGGTATTACTTCGTTCTGTTTTTGAAGTGACAAAGAAGACAATATGGTCAATCATATATGTACTTTTTATTCCCATTATTGGTTACGACGGAATTATATATTTATTCAAAAAGTTAGGAGATTTATTAGACAATGTGTCTGGTGGTAACTTCTATAGTTTATTATCCTATTTACAAGATGTCTATGGTCTATCCGAGGCTGCGGCGACTGGTTTAGGACAGGTAAGGGACGTGACAGCGGCCGGATTAGGACAAGCAAGGGGCGCGGCGGGAGCCGCACTACAAGAGCTTGATCCAGAGAATAAAATTGGAGGTCTTATGGGTGCGATTGGAGAGGCGGTTAAAGGTGTAAGAGATGCCGCGCAAGTAGGTGCACAGGCTGCAGTTGAGATGGTATTAGCAAATCCTACTGGGGCTAGCGCCGCGGTCGCTGTTCAAAATGCGGCCGCCGCGGCCGCCGCCGCTATTTCTAACCGACTTCCCACATCAGCTGGCACTGCGGAAGCCATAAGGGAATGGTTAACGCCTTCGGGCATTAACAAAAAGATAAGATGGTTACTGAAGAATACATGGAGAGTCTATTTTGTTATTCCCGTAATAGTAAGAAATTATTTATGGCTTATCAGTTTCATATGGTCTTTAGTCTATAGCATTAACACATCCGTTTCTAACAATTCTAACGAAGCTGAAATTACGCTACGGCGCATCTATGTGGCCGCCGCCGCCAGATTAAATGCCCAGGTTAGAGACTTGGGTAACGCGGCCGTCGTCGCAAACGCTAATGCTCGGAATGGCAACGGTGCTTATTATTATGCAAATAACGGCATGGGGTCTGGTATGTTTGTTCCAGCTGGCGTGGTCCAAGCACCTGCGGCTCCACTACCACCTGATGCCACAGTTTATAACAGAGTTAGACGATGGACTGGTCTTGGTGGTAAGAGAAGAACACGAAAGCATAAAGAGAAGAAGCGCTCGCGGAGCATGAGGAAGTAATATCTTTCTTATAAATTAAAAATAATAGGACTCTTTGAGCTTTATTATTTTTAACTCTTATTAGTAGTTAGTTATGTCAGCGCTGCCGCCACCACCTCCAGGGGGGCCACCACCTGCTGGTTCCCCAGGGCAGAGGCCACCGCCACCTACACCGGTGAAGCGAGCAAAGCCCCCTCCTCCACCAGCCCGCCCCCTCGTTAATGATGGGCCGCCTAATTCTCCTCCTCCAGACGCTACTTTTGCCGCTAATGCCGCTTTAGTTGCCGCCGCCCCTGCCGCTAATGCCGCTTTAGTTGCCGCCGCCCCTGCCGCTAATGCCGCTCTAGTTGCCGCCGCCCCTGCCGCTAATGCCGCTCTAGTTGCTGCAGATGACGGAGCGCTGCCTCTACCCACTATAATGTTTGGACAAGAATTTCAAGAATATACTAAATTATCACAATATACGAATCACACTTTACAAGAGCTTTTTGTTGCTTTAACACCAACTGCAAAATTAAAATTAGCTGTGCTTATTTCTGTGCTTCCTAAGATTCAGAGTAGCACATTTATGATACGTGAAATGATAAGATGCTGGGATACAATTAGGGTTACTCCTGCTACTATAAGAAATTACGCTGTAATTATTCAGTTTGTATTAAGAAGAGTGGTAAATTTTATACCTGATAATCCAGATCCTGATGATGCTGCTAATGCGCTTGGATTTTATGCTAAACACGCGGCTGTTCTTGGCCTTGGTGCTCTTGTAATTCCAAATAGACCTATTATACCGTTGGGCGAAGCCAATATGATAAGAGCCCGCGGTAAAATCGCTGCTCGTAATGCTGCCCGCACCATTCGCAAACGCGCTATGAATCGCGGCCTTGCAGCCGTTCCCAACATGAATAATAATGTTGGAATGGTTGCTCCACCGTCTTCAGAATTCCCATCTGCTGCTTTGGCAAGAAGGAATGTTCGTAATACACGCAGATTAATTAATAATCACCGTCCCGTTGGTAATCAGGGAGAGAATCGTGGACAAGTAGTTGGACTGCCCACAAATAGACAAGAACTTGGGCATCAACCACTGGGGCGGAACAGACCTGAGCCTGGTTCATATGCTAATCTTGCGGTGCCGGCCTTTTTAGGAAGCGTTCGCCCACCTTTCTTGGGGTCTCGTCTTGCAAGAAGAACCCAGAACGCGCCTCGTGCAAACATGCTGCGCCTTGCCTCTCCAAACAGCGGTGCCGCGTTGGCGACAAATATGCGGAATACACGCAGATTACAGAATAATCGCCGGCCTCAACTCACTGGAAATTTCCGCCCTTCTCTACTGAGTGCTCTCGCAAATAGACCACAACAACCACAAGCACCAAATCGCATAATGCGTCTACACGGCCTTAGAGCGAATGCCTTTGCGCCGGCGCAGGTTTTAGGAATGGGCCCTGCGCAAATGGCAAGGGTGCTTCCCGCAAGGGCGGGACAGGCGCCACCCCCACCTGTAAATAGGGCAGTTGGAGCAATGGGAAATGTTGCTAAACCGGGTGATGAAGTAGAGTATGAGAATCTTGGCGAGAGATTAGAAGTGTTAAAGGATGAAATAAATATACTTGTAGATTATCTTTCGAACCCAGATATTACAGATGAAGATACGCAGAGAAGTCTGAAACAACTCCGTGAACTTGAGGCCGAATATACTAGATTACGCAGCATTCTTCTTCAGAATGAGCATCAGAGCCTAGAAGAAGTAAGACGGCGCGCGGCACTTGCAAATGCTGGAACTGAGGCGGGACGTCTTGGGGCGGCGGGAGCCCCTGAGAGACCGAATAATGGCCCACCTGGTGACCCTCCTCCTAATAATCAAGGAGGGGGCCAACGAGGAACAATGCACAGAAAGGTGGGTAGATCACCGCAGCGTGCAGCCCCCGCGCAACAGCCGAGGAATAATCGCTATGTCCCTCCTCCACCGCGGAATGTATCACGAAAGAAGCGGGGCAGCCGCCCTGGACAAATGGGAATATTACAAAGATTATTACTAGGTGTATCACTTCTTGCTCCTAGGGTTGATGGGCCGATGAAAGTTAGTTGGCTTCCTGAAGAGCCTGAGGAACTCCCTGGACCCCCTCCATCTCCGCCACTTCCGCCACCTCCGCCACCTCCGCCACCTCCGCCACCTCCGCTAGCAATTGGCAAGCAAGTTGCCGTCATCCCTGGCGAAGGTGCACAGGGAGAATTTGGTCCTGGAGGAGGATTTACTGGATCCTACCCTGGTTATGGCGAATTAAGGGTTCCGTTTGGGAGACCAGGAATGCTTCCTTCTAACGCGCCTGGTTCTGTTTACCCTGCCGAGGCATTCCTCTTACAGCCTGGAATCCCCTCAGTCCGAAATGTTAAGATGGGTAAGCAAGTTGCCGTCATCCCTGGCGAAGTTCCTCAGGGGCCATTTACTGGATCCTACCCCGGTTATGGACCACTCACTCTTCCATTTGGGAGACCCGCGTTTATTATACCTGAGAATGGTCCCAAATTTTACCCCCCTGAGCCATTCCGCTTACACCCTGGACTTCGTTCAGTTAAGATGGGAAAGCAACTTGCTCCGATCCGAGGTAAGAAGGCAAAGAACTACCCTCCTGGAAATGAGCTTCGTAGAGCACCTTATGGAACCGGCGCTCCATGGGGTAATGGGCCCAATCTCCCCGACTCACCACCTCCGCCGCCTCCTCCCCCTCCTCCACCACCCCCTCCGCCGCCTCCTCCCCCTCCTCCGCCACCCCCTCCGCCGCCTACTCCCCCGCCAGTCCCCATGGGAAAACAACTTGCTCCGATCCGAGGTAAGAAGGTAAAGAACTACCCTCCTGGAAATGAGCTTCGTAGACCACCTTATGGAACCGGTGCTCCCTGGCCCAATGCGCCCAATCTACCCTTTCAACCGGTTCATGTTGCACATATAGAAAAGAAGAATGGAAAGTCGCATCTTATTCATAAAATAAAGTGGGGCAAAACTCTATATGATGTAGATGTTGTAATTGAAGAGAATATGACCGGAAAAGAGTTAATGGATGCGGTTGATGCTGCGGTTGCGAACAAAGTAGCATTTTATAATCGGCCGGCTTGGATATTGCGCGCGGCTAATAAAGGTGTTCAGATTGGTAATGTAAAAATTATGAGAAATAATTTAAAGGTTCTTGATAGAGTATAAATGTATGAAGTTGTAATTCCGACAAATAGCGCGTGGAATGAAATATTTCAGTATTATACTGGAGAAGATATAACAATAAAAGATATTGTTTCTTATCTCAAGACGTTATCAAATAAGAGGGTTCATATACAATCTGGTGGCAATCTTGGATGGTTAAGAGAGGGTGCGCGTCTTGTAAGAATAGCCATTGACGCTGCTGCCCCTGCAGCTGAAGGGGCCGCTGCGGGGGGTGCTCTAGGTGGTCCGCCCGGTGCTGCCGCTGGTGCTGTTGGAGGGCTTATATTGGCTGTTGGCAGAGAAGTTCTTATACAAGGAGGTGCCGCAATAATAGCCGCCCCTGCTGGTCCGGCGGCGCCAATGGTTCAACGCACAATTGTAACAGGAGTCAGTGTCCTACTTGCCGGATATGCTGCATATGTAGCATGGTCTAGAGTCCAGGATGTAGATGGATTAGTAGTAGGAGGAGGTGACCAGCAAGATATGGTATCATCTTATTTATCCGAGATGAAGCCTATGATAGATGAGCTAGAACCTGTAATATACGAACTAAAGCGTATATGTGGTAACGAAAAATTTAAAACGTATCTTGAAAATATAAACGAAACTGTAATTTTATCGAAGAAACAAATGCCTATGAGAGTATTTAGCACAAAAGATATATTCGCCACAATGGCCTTCACACACCTTTACACGGGCGGAGGCAATACTACAAGAAATAATAGAACTCAGAAGAGGTCTAATAATATGAAAAAAACTCTAAAAAATTGAGTTCACACCCACAGCAAAAGCGAGTATATCATGGGGGTGAAAGGCCTCTATTCCTATCTGAGGCCGCATAGAAAGCCTCTAGATCCAACAACCATTCCTAAAGGCCTGATAGGCGTAGATGCCCTCTCAGTCCTTTATAAATTCCGCGGAGACACGGACGCTATACTCACCTTCTTAGAGCCGTTCAAAGCAAACGCAACATTCCTCTTCGTATTTGATGGAAAAGCGCCAGAGACAAAGAAGGACGAAGTAGACAGTCGCAGGACGAAGCGAAATGACGCCAAAGAGGAGGCGACGGTCTTGAAGGCATATCTTGACGATCCCGAAACACGCATTGCTTTAGAAGAGCGGGACCGCAAAGTGATTGAGCGCAAGATTCACATTCTAGAGAATGGCGCCTGGTTTATGACGCGAGATGCACGCCACGCATTCCAGGATGTTCTGCGTCACAGCGGGATTCAGTTCGTAAAGGCGAAGGGAGAGGCGGACGATGTGCTCATGTCCCTCTGGTCTGACCACAAACTTATCGGCATCATCTCGGCAGACATGGATTTCCTCGTGGCAGGCGTTGAGCGTCTCTGGATTCCTGGTATGCATGCCGAGGAAGTCCGCCTCTCAGCCATCTTGGAGAAAGAGGAGCTCTCGATGTCCGCTTTCATGGATGCGGCAATTCTCTGTGGCGTGTCAACAGGATATACATTTGTGAATATGTATCCTCAGAAGGCATTCACCTTCATGCGGCACTATGGATCTCTGGAAGTCCTCTCTAGACGGCAGCCGGCACTCTTCGCAGATATCTCTGGCGACATGATACACAATGTTCGCAGCCGCTTCCTTCTCTATGTGAAGGCCGCAGAGCTTGTGCGCGAAGATTATCGGGCTGCGATTGAGGCAATTTAGATGTGTTTACAGTCTCTTTTTATCTTGAAGATCAAGTGAAAAAAAAGAAACGGTCAGCCCCAGGATCGAACTGGGGACCTTCAGGTTATTGTCAAGATATCACATGATTAGTGTCATGGTAACAGCCCGATGCTCTACCGACGGAGCTCGCCGACCTTTTGGAGGTTCTCTCCACTTGTATCGGATATACTAAAAGGAGTATTTGAACGCACTTTCCATTCGCATTCCCACATATAGACAACCGTATATCCATTCTCTTCAAGAATAGTCTTTCTATCAAGACATTCCTGATACAATTGTTTCATTGTTTTCTTAGTCCATGGATGAACCACCGTCTCATCTCTACATTTGAGACATCCGTGATACCAACACCCAAGAAACTCATAAATCGTATTTGTTTTTTCACAGAAACCATCTACTCTGTAGAGTTTGTTATTGAATCTAAATGATTCCTCTTTGTTATGTTTTCCACCTTTATAGATAATATCGTCACCTGTTGTATTTTCAATATGGTGTAGCCATTCAAGTTGAGCAAACGAGACTCCACATCCTGTTGTAACGTCGTGACTTAATTTTAAGGAAGCCATAGCTTCCTTAAAATTAATGTCATACGACCATTAGAGTGATAAAACTTTAAAATAGAGAAGCTCAAAAGCTTCTCTATTTTAAAGTTATCACGGTAGACGATTTCCATTATTACTTGTTGGGAGGAGTTCTCCCATTTTATTTACCAGTTAGAAAAAAGCTGGTGATATTATTCTATAGTATCACCGGTTTAGGCAGATGCCTCGCGTTGACTGGGTTTTTGTTATAATTGGCTCGCATTAAAAGCTTCAATACTAGATGAGCGGCCTAGTATCTCATGAGCTTATTGGTTATGCTAATCAATGGTGGTCTTGAACATAAGTTCAAAATCCACCAAGAGGCCTCATGAATAAGTTAGCACTTCCTATTCAATCATCGGCCTATTCTTGAAAAACATTTTGTCTTGTCTTTTCTTTTTACCTAGTTCTTATTTTCTTTCGTCTTTAGAATTTATCTCTCAGGACTTAGGCAGTCGGCGCAACCGCCGGCTTCAGGTAGTGCTTGTTGAGGTAGCGCTGGAGGTTGAAGTAGGTCAGCTGCTCGCCCTCAGGCACGCCCAGCAGCTTCTTGAGCGCGGCATCCGGCTTGATGTCGTGCTTGTTCTTGAGGTTGTGCTCCTTGACGTAGTTGTTCACCGCCTTGGTGACCTCGGAGCGCGACATCAGCGAGCCGTTGCTCTTGCTGAGGAAGTGGCAGAGGTCGTTGGAGATGGGCGTCGGGCGCTCGAAGATGCTCGGCGCCCGCTTGACCTCAACACCGTTCTCGTCCGTCTTGACGCGGCGCTTGCGCTTGCGCGCATCCTTGATCTCGCGGTGGACACGCTTCTCCAGGCGCTTGATCTGGCCCAGGAGGGCGGCGACCGTCTCACGCATCGTCGTGAGGTTGCCAGTCACCGTCTTGATGTCCTCCTCGAGCGTCGTGGCCGGCGCAGCGGCAGCCGGCGCCTCGGCGGCCGGCGCAGAGACCGGCGCCACGACAACCGGCGCAGCGACCGGCGCCGGCACAGCGGCCGTCTCAGCCTTGGCCGCCGCCGCCTTCTTGGCGACAACCTTCTTCTCGGCGACAACCGGCACCAGCGCCGGAACAGGCGTCTCAACAACCACCGCGACAACAGCCTTCGGGGCAGCGACCTTCTTAGCGACCTTAGAGGGGACAGCCGAGCTCATCATACCAGTAGTCGGGGTATTCGTAGAAGACATTTTACGCACTACCTACTTCCGGGGGTAGTGAGTGCGTCAATTTTTGGAGTTTTGTGTTGATTTTGTGTTCAATTTTATTTTATACAAATCGTCACAATCTATCAAAATGTAAACCCGTGATAGTAACTCGGTATGAGATTAGAGATATGCTCTCAGTTTTACTTTTATATCCTCTCCCTCTTTTCCAGTGAGCAGGGAGTAGAGAGTATGAGCGAAGTCGGCCAGGTTGAATTTCGTAAGTGTGCTAATGTGAAGAGCAAGACGCACCCTGATAGCCCCTGTAAAAATACAGCAACCAACGGAGATTTCTGCGCCAGACACTGGAAACGCCCGCATAGATATGTGGCGTTAACAGAGTCAAGAAACACCTATGTTACTCGTTTTTGCTTACAGGCTGTCAGACGAATTCAAACCTGGTGGCGCCGCCGACTCCCGACTCTCTCTTATAAACGCCAAGGCCCCTCTATAAACTGCTACTCTCTCTCTCAGAACACGACGGAAGTCTACAGTATGGAACCGATTGAAAAAATCAGCAGACTCTTCTTCTTCAGCTATGCGGATTCCAAGAGGCTTATCTGGGCATTTGACATTAGGTCACTTTCTCACATAATGGCGCAGGGAAAGCAGCCCGAGAATCCTTATACGCGCGATCCATTCCCCCCAACCGCTCTTCAGAGACTGCGCGAGCGCATCGCCTATCTGCGCAAACGCAAATACCCCGTTATGTATTTACAGGGCGAGTCCTTATCACAAGAGCAAGAGTGGAATCAGCGGGTTCTTGATGTATTCATGCGGCTAGAATCGCTGGGTTACCTGGCAGCATGCTCTTGGTTTAATGCACTTACTATCAGAAATCACAAGGACTTCTACAAGATGATGTTTACTCTTTGGAACTTTCGTCTGGGATTAAGTCCGGCGGAGAAGGAGGCTATTGTGCCTGGCCATCTCAAGGCCGCTACGAAGCTGTTTCGCTGGTTACCAGAGGCTACGGAGGGAATGACGCACAATCAGAGATGGTGGCAGAAGCATAGCCTCTCATTAATGCAGTCATTCACAGAGAGAAGCTCAGATAAGACGAAGAACTCTCTTGGAGCTCTCTATGTGACCATGGGGTTAGTACATGTTTCAGAGGAGGCCGCTGAAGCATATCCTTGGATTGTTGAGACGCTGGATGAGTGACTTGCTGTTTGCCTTTATCCAGAAGGACCGGTTGCCGCTGTCGGTTGCCGCTGCCGGTTGCCGCTAAGGCGCAACCTATGCCGCAACCTATACGCAACCTATGAAGGACCAGACGCGTCTTAGACGGCATCTTAACCAGAAGGGTAAGGATACTTAATCTGATTCGTAGAGCACGTGGCAGACAGCTTGGGAGGAAAATAATCAACCTTTCCACCATATGTGTAATTTACATAGGCGGTTGAGAGGTTCTGCTGAGAGAATGGCGGCTTGCTGTGATCGTCGCAGATAGACGAAATGAACACGAATTGATTTGTAACAGGGTTGGGGTCAGAGCAGACCGCGCACGCCTGCGCATTCTGTAAGATAGCAGTATAGTCGTTGAACGTTCCATTCCCTCTGCTGGCCGCATATCCAATGTTAGAATTTCCATTCACAATAGTCATATTTGCAACAGACAGATTCGGCATAGAGGCGCTCGGTCTCACAGTATTTCCGCGCGCCTGCACTATGAATGTCTGCTCTGAAGAATCTCTTGTCTTGTTGCGCGCTATAAAACGGGGCGCACCATCTGTTAAACGCCGTAGATACTCACTCTGTGACATAGCCATTCTTACCTAATCAAAGGCCCCAAAAATCAACGGCACCCGCCAAAATCAAAGGCGGACTCCAAAAATTGACGGCCCGCGGCGGAGGGTGAGTAGGTAGTAAAACAATATGTCTAGCGCAGTCGTTTCCCCGTCTTCCTTCGATGTCTCCAACGTGTCTATCAGCGCGCCCAAGCTCCTCCCCAGCGGTGCGAAGCAGGCGTATCTGAACTATGATGGTCGTAAGCTGACGATGCAGGTTGGTTCTCTGCCGGTCCCGTATGGCATGAGCGTCTATGACAAGGCCGGTCCGGTCAAGTATAGCGTGGATATGTCTCTCCGCGGCTATGAGGGCGAGAACCCGAAGGCGAAGTCTGTCTTTGATGCGTTCTCCCAGCTGGACGACTTCATGATTAAGGAGGGTGTCAAGAACTCCAAGGCGTGGTTCAAGCAGGACCTCAGCAAGGATGTTGTCAAGGCCTTCTACACTCCGTCTCTCCGCTTCAGCAAGGATGCGGAGGGCAACCCCAAGCCGTATCCGCCGACTGTCAAGGTCGCGCTCAAGCAGCGTGAGGGCAAGTTTGACACGCGCGTATACGACGACAAGAAGCGCGAGCTGACGGAGCTGCCGATGGAGGACATCCTCGTCAAGGGCGCCAACATCACTGTTCTCATTGAGTGCACGGGTGTCTGGTTCGCGGGCAGCAAGTATGGCATCAGCTGGAAGGCCGTGCAGATCCGCGTGGACAGTCTTCCTGACCGTATCCGTGGATTCGCCTTCCTCGAGGATGGTGAGAGTGCCGCCGTGCCGTCCCCTGTTCGCGCGGTCGCCAAGGCGCCTGCCCCGAATGCGTTCCAGGCCCTCGCTGAGGAGGAGGAGGTGGATGATGAGGAGGTGTTCTCTGCACCTGCAGTCCAGGCGGTTTCAAAGCCTGCCGCTCCCGTCTTTGACGACGACGAGGCGGATGACGTGGCGCCGGTGGCTGTTCCGAAGAAGGTTGCCACAGTGAAGAAGATTGTGGCCAAGGTCGTTGCTGGCCCGAAGAAGGCGTAAGTGATTTCAAGACAAGCTATGCCATAAAATCAATATAAAACAAAAATAAAAGGATCCGAGATTAATATTTTTTAAGAGCTTGACGCACCGCTTGACGCACCAGGTGTGTTGCGACGGTAATAGGGCGTTATAGTCGTGCTCGCATCACACATGCAGCCTCCCTGCTGTCTCAGCGTAACAACCTCTAATACCTGGAAGTTCGTCTGCTCCTCACCCGTTACAGTGTAGTTGGCCGCGCGTGCCGCCAGTAAATTCGCATTGAAATTATACAGAGCACGAGCGCGGGCGCGGGTCGTCACTAAAGAGGCGTCATAGTTGTCTGTCGGCATTTCTACTCTACCATTTAGATTATTAAGCAGGAAGAACAGGATTCAAAAGAGAGTTTGGAAGCTGGCAGGCCGTAGAGGCCTTGGGCATAGATGCATTCAGATACTCGGCGCCAACCACGGGGCAAGGTGTAGGAAAGAAGCGGACATACTCGCTGAAGCGGGTGGCAGGATCCGCCGACGACGTCTGATAGCGACTACAGTTCTGTAGTGTGGCAATGCGTGACCCCTCTGTTCCAGGTTGATTGCGAAGAACGGGGGCACACAGCGCATTTGCTAACGTAGCCCCCAGTCTCTGACTTACCAATGGAACAACAGTGGCCGGGATAGGGGCGGGGCAATAGCTCTGGGTGCCATAAAGTTGCCTGGCACGCGCTAGTGCGACAGATGCATTACACGCTCTTCCTGTGTCTAGTAAACGACTCATTCGTATCTGATCAGACATTTCTCTTCTTTAGTGTTTTATTGTGTTTAATAGTAGACCGCTTCCGCGTTTGCTGTTTTATTAGATACTTAATCTTTGCAGCAGCCTTCTCCTCCGCAATCCGCTTCACCTTCTCTCGTAGCAGTGTTGGATATCCCTTCTGGTATCCTCTGCAGTCCAGAGAGAAGGGCGGAAACTGCCGAGTTGTTTTCGTCTTCTGATATTGGTTATTCACCTCTATAAAACGCTGTGTTGCGCATAGGAGAGAAAATCCAAAAATGTTCTTCTCGTCACTTGTAAAAATAGCCAGCGATAAATATAACGAGATAAGCGTAGAAAGGCTGGCAATATGGACAACTCTATCCTTTTTCTCTTTTAGCACATTATAAGAGTGGCACGCCGTCTCCTTGATAAGAAGTGCAACAGGAACGCTATTTAAACTTAAAACCAGGCGGGCAGGAATGATGTCACCCTGCTCCTTGAAATAACGCACATCGACGCCGCGGAATCCCAGCTTTTGTCTCAGTTCAATCGCATCCTTCTTGGGGTCCGGGCTATAGAAGACGACCGCGCCACCTTCACGCGTCTCCCATAGAACGTCAGTCTTTCCCTTCAACGCCCTGTAATAGAGTTTTTCTAGACGGGCTCCCGCCAATATACGCTGGTTCTCAATGCAGAAATCGTGAATTAAATCGCGGATTTCAATAGGAATTTTACGAGGAAAACGCTTCTCCTTCACACATTTTATCATGGGGAATGCGCTGTTAATTAAAGTCAGTCGCTCGTAGACCTTCTCCCAGCGAGACACTTCGCCCTTCGGCCGGCTGAGTTCCAGATACATCATCATACGAAGAATGTCAGGGTCCGTGTAGCGAATTCCCTTTATGACGACCGCCCGCTTCTCAACGATGCTATAAATGCCCGGGTCCATCTCACTAATGTCAGCAACGGCCACGTAGTTTACGAGAATCTTCTTTGTGCCCTCGTGCATACCTACGCGATTCGCGACGTCTTCAAACCCCGACTTCTTCAGTTCATTAACCAGCTCCTCCGTATCCTTCTCTATCTCAGGAGTAAAGAAGTCATAGTCGGGTAAGTCCTTTTCGGGAGAGTAGAATTGGAGATCTTTGGGAAGTTGCGCATTCATCGCTGTGCCTCCGTAGCAGACCCGCCCCTTGCGGTGAAGAAACTGCTCGACAATGTCAAGCGCGAAACGGATTTCAGGACTGGCTGCGGCCTCCTTGTTAATCCTTTCTTGTGCTTCTTCAATAACAGCTTCAAGACGTTGTTTTACAAAGTCTTCATCCTGAATTTTTTCAGACTGTGATTTTTTTATACGGAGATCTTCCTCCATCCTACTACTGATGAGACTAGAAATTAAGTCACTTCGTGGGTCTCAAAGCAGCCGGCCGCAGATTCCACGTCGCCGAATTCCAAATCTGTAACCGCCGCTTCGTATCCGAGAGGTCAAAAGAGAAGAAGTCGAACGGCAGCACATTGACACCCATCTTCTTGATCATCGCATCAATCTCCTCATATGACGGGTTCGTCATAGAGTTCGGGAGCACAACTGTAAACACATTCTTATTTTTGGTCGCCCACGCAGAAATGGCGGCGTCGCCTGCACCGATGACTGCCCGCATAGAATCAACCGTGTAAATCTTCGCACGCACAGGTGTGTTGGGTGGTGAAACGCTCGTTACACCAAGAGACGATGCGCCAACCGATAGACCCATATCGTCCTTGAATATCTGCGCATTCGTCCAGTAATCTAAATCGTCCGCTGGCGCATAGGGCGCAATACCCATCTTTTTCACATTGCGATACAGCGATGTATCAAAATTGCTGACAATAATAACCTTCTTCTCAAAGTTCTTGAAAGGGGTCGTGAAGAGCTGTCCCGCAAGTGCCTGACGGTGATAATCGCCATTCGCCGTCATTCCCAGGTGGAAGGGGGTGAGAGGCTTCAGCTGCGACGCAATCTTCGTGCAATACGCGAGGTAGCCCTTAGGGTCAGTCACAGGGTCAGCAGGCACACGCGCACCATAGAGGACAATCACAATCGGGTCATTCTGCGACGGCACTGAGTTGCTGAATCCGATATCCGCAATCGCCTGTGACATCTTCAGAATAGAGCCGGCATTCGTGGATGTCAGCACGCCACTGTCATCCCTGTAGAGGAGGCACGGCTCCTTGACGCCAGGGAAGAGCTTGGGGTCCTTATTCGCATCTTCATGGTAGTCAATCTGGAAAAAGAAAGTGCGAACGCCGGCCTTCAGCGTGTTGGTGACCGCCGTCGCCTCTTGGAAGACGCCGGCATCCAGAGGGCCGATGAAACCCGCCTGCTTCACAGTGAGTGGCTGTAGATTAATCAGTTTCAAGTCGTCGGTCTCCATGCTTACGCCTGTCGCATTTGCGAATCCTTCCTTCTTGGTCGGCGCCCCTTTGACGGTTGTGCTTGCACTCAACCCTTTCACCTGAGCACCGATGGAAGCGCTTGCGTCTTGAAGTGTGGCGCCCTGGACTATGCTCGTATCCGTCACATTCTGGAAATTGCTTGCCTTCTTCTGGGTGAAGAAGATGATCATGCCGACAAGGAGAAGAAGGAAGATGGCGACAATACCTCCTAAGATAACCATTGTCTTCGTGTCCATAGTAGTAAAAAATAGCTTGATTTTGTCTAAGATACCAGGGCCCTGACCGATGGTCGAAAGAATTGTCGCAGACGGAATTCCCATGTTCTTCGCCATCTTTACAGCGGCATTCCCACCGGGCACTTGTGTGGCCGCAGCAGTTACAGCAGCATTCTGGGCAACACCTGTGGCGGCCGTCTTGGCAGCAGCAACGCTCGTCGTTGCCGTGTTCTTCGCGACAGTCTTGGCGGCCCCCACAACTCCTTTCACATTTCCTGTGGCGGCCGCCTTCGCAATGCTACCTACATTGACCTTGCCCGCGGCCGCCTTTAAGGTGTTTGCCCCAGGAACGGCAGACTTTAAAGCGCCTAATGATGTTGGAAGTTTGAACATCTCTACTCTTAGATGTTATATTCTCTGACAAACTCGGACACCTTCTTAATCGGAATCTGCGCCTTCTGTGCCTTGTCCACCTTACTGCTCTCAGACCCTGCGTCAGGAATCACCAGGACAGTCGTCTTCTTCGTCACCGTATCTGTCACTTCATAGCCGGCCTCTACCAGTCGTCTCTCGAGCGCCGCATCGCGGAAGCCAGTGAAACAGATGAGACCCTTAAAGGCCACCACACGTGCCACCACCACAGGGCCCAGAATCGGATATGCGGGAACAGGAAACTCGGCCACCCGCCATGTCTCATACTGCGGATAGACCTTCAAGAAGGCCGCGAGTCCCTCTTCACTCCACCCATCAATGCGACCCAGGCGAGGTCCCCAGCGGCGCGGATCAGGCTCAGCCGCGAAGAGGGCATCCAGACGCGTCTCTCCAACTCCGCGAGGGAGGGTGCCGCTTGCACAGATGAGACGCTTCTCTGTCATATCACTCATCGCCTTCTTGAGACCATCCGCGATGGATACACCCGTCTTCTTACCCACCAAGTCGCTCAGAACCGTCGCAGTCGCAGCACACAAGAGGCGGGGCGTGGTAATGCCGCCAGCCACCAGCTTCTTAACAAGACCAGGGCCGAGACCATCAATCTCCAGAACAACAGCGAAGTGCTTCAGGCGGCTCTCCAGAAGTTCAAGGCTGGGCTTCTCTTCATTTGTAGAGATATGGACTGCATCCGCAAGATCACCTTGGGCCGTGCTAGCACTAACCCATTTCCAAGTCCCCTCAGCCGGCATCGACGGCTTTGCGGGAACCAGCACTCCATCAATCGTCGGAATCACGTCTCCACTGCGGCGAATGCGGATACGCGCCCCCTTTCCAATTCCCTTGTCCACAATGTTGCGCGCATTGTGCCCTGTCACATAGGTGATCATCGCGCCACCCACCCGCACAGGCTCAATCTCAAGACGAGGAATGTAGTAGCCCTGGTAGCTCAGACCCCAGTGGACCGCAACCACTGTGCACTCAGCACACTGGTCTGAAAGAACCATCTTGAAGGCAACCTGGTCCTTCGGATTACGGAGAGAGCCACCGCTCGCTGCCCAGCTGTGCCACTCGGGAACACAGTTCTGCCCAACGACAATACCATCAATGTCATAGTCGCTGATGTCCCGCCGCGCCTTGAGTGTCTGGCCTAAGATAGCCTCGTCCAGCATACTCACGCAATTACACCAGGGCACCTCATACCGCAGCTTTGCAAGAGTAGCCATCTGCTCCTGGCGAGTTCCAACCTCCTTCCCAGAGGAAATCTCATAGGCTACGAAGCGAATCTTGGCAACGTCGGCGGGATCAGGGTCCGTGCGATGGAGAACTCCGTTAATCCAGCTGCGGCCGATTGTATTCGCCGCCACATCCTCCTTGTGAATGACGAGCTCGCCGCGGACACGGAATCCACGCTCCATCTTAACAGCCAGACCCTGAACACCAAGACCTACGATATGGCTCACGTCCTGCCCCACCACACCGTCTCCACGAAGATAGAGCTTCCGCTCTGCAGGAATCCAAAGCGCACTGATACCGTCCAGCTTCTCGGAGAGGACCCAAGAGCTAGCAGTGCCTAAGCCTGAACCTGTCTTAGCCACGAAACCCGCCACAGCCCCTGTTAGAGGCTTAATCTTGTTGAGCGACGGCATAGGCACAGGGAGTGCGACTGTTGTTCCCCCCTTGGTCGCAGCGCCGACGACACCCAAGAAAGGATTGCTGGGGTCCAGGGCCTCCAACGCATCTCTGAGCGCATCATACTGGTCGTCTGTGAGGATAGGGGTGCCTGTATTATAATACGCATCCGCGGCCTCCTTGAGCTGCTTGACAATCTGGTCGGCGTTCATCTTCGTATTTATGTATGCTGCCTTTTACGCCGTCCAACTTTCAATTTTTATGACCTAAAAACGGCGAAACAATAAAAACAATCACAAATATAGCCATAATTAAGAGGGAAATGCGCTTTATTATTATGACGTATCTACTTGGAGGCTCATCTCTAGAAATAAGAATAATGGGTACCTCATGAGATGCCGGATTTTCCACAATAATATATCCTTGAGGAGGCGCGATCTCCTGATAAATTCTGTGACAGATAGGACATTCGCAGCGACCCTTGTGTAAAAGATACTGCATCCAACAGCCTACGTGTGTCATGATTTTACAGGTACATGCCGTCCTATTATAATATCGTTGAAAAGGAATTTGTATTAATATATTATCATCTTTTGTTTCTTCAAGACAGAAGAGGCATTGCTCCATTATAACGTCATTAGACATTAATTTTAAATAGACTTCGGCGACGATTTACTTCGCTCATTTTTGTTCTCTCACTAAGAAATTCAAAATATCGTTCTGCTAATTGGTACTCATCTGGCTTCTTCTGTTTTAGAACCTCTAAACGAACTTTCATAATCATCGCAACTGACCAGATTCGCTTATGCGTATATTTATTTGCCTTGTATAATGCCTCTAATTTTTTTATAGTATTTTTAACATCATCAATTGTTTTATAATGAATTGGGATTGTATTATGAGGGTTTTTATTTGTATATACATTAAATGACAACTTAGGATTATTCGGATTAAAAAGGAATCGTTTTCTCGTGGTAGATCTCTTTCCACCCTTTTTTCTCGTATACGAATTCGTACCTAATTTATGCTTCAAATATGTATTAAAAGTATTGAATTTTAATGCTGATTTATCGGTGGCATATACATCAACAGGAGGCGCTACACCTGCATTGCGCGCCTCTTCCCATCTTCGTGCACAAAGGCACCATTTATCACCTGATTTTAATCCAGGAAATCCATTATGCGGAGTTATTAAATTATTTCCTTTCTCTTTTGTGAAGTCTAAGAATTCGTCAGTCATTTTAGCACAAACAACATGAGTCCCGGAATCTCCCTCGATATTTGTGCAATAACCATCACGCTTATAGCCAGTTACAGGATTTAATGAACATATTTGAATAGGTTCATTTAATATGCTACTCATCTATTTTAGACCCGTAAACTATTTCTCCAAATAAGCATTAATAGCCCGATCCATTGCATCCATCTTCTCCTTGAATCCCTCCTCCTTCACCTTCTTCTTCCGCCTCGTCGCATCAACCTGGCCTCTGCTTCTGAAGAGTTTGACAACCTCCTTCCCGAACTTCACTGGCGGATGTGCCAGCACTTCTTTGAAGAACTTGTTGCTCTGGGAAACAGCGCGAGACACCTGGACTGGATCCTGAATCAAGGCAGGCGCAGCTGGAACCTTCCAGCGGGGAACTTCACACAAGATTTGCGCCATAATGGCCAGCACCTTCTTCCGCCCAGAGGGTGAGACGCGCGAGTCAGCACCTCTCCACAAATCCAGCAAGCACTGGAATTCCTCCGCCATGCGGATCAGCTTCGCGGCAGCCATCTCCTTGTAGGCCTCCGCCAGAAGCTCCGCGATAAAATGCCCAACATCTTTGCTGCTTGCTGGTCCCCGCCCGATATTCGTCAAGTTCGCACCCTTCATCTCCTTTCTCATATGTGACTCCTCTTCAAAGAGCCACTTCACCCAATACAGTGTCTTTTCCAGAGAGCCATCCGTAATTGCCTTCAGAAACTCGGCCCCCGCCAGCCTCAGAAGCGTCATGTCACCCTCTCCTTTCCAGACCCGTCGAAGCGCGGCCGTATCCCCCGCCGACGCCACATTCTTTATCCACCCCTCTATATGTGTCTCGGGACCCACCTTCGGCCACGCCACCTTCGGCCGCCTCGGCACCTCTCTCAGCACAATGACAATCTCCCCACCCCGCGTGTGGAATTCGTCGCTGTGATAGAGCGTCTCGTCGGGCAGCTTCTTGAAGAGTTCATCCAGTTCGTGAATCCGCTTCTTCAGATAGACGAAGAGACGGGGCGACGCCACTCCTACGTGGTCAATCGCGAAGTCCCAGAGGGACCTGACCCAGACATCATATCCGCCACTGCAGAGAATATCCGCAGAAAAGTGGAGGGTTTTGCCGGCGGCGACGGCACCCGATTCTAGCAAAGCGCTTTCAAACGCCCGTAAACTCTCACCAGGTTTGTATCCACATCTGGTGAGAGGTTTTTCTTCTGGAGGTGCTGCAAGCAAATCCATTCTTTTCTACAGGTATTTCTTACTTACAATATATTTGCCGCGATTTTTGCGGCTCGTGCGAGGTATAAGCCCCTTCGCCTTCAGAGAGGCGCGGGCGGTGAATCCCAGCTTCTTACCGGCCTTATACATGCGAAGCAGTGACCGATTCTTACGTGTAGCGCGGTAGCCCCCTTGTAGAACAGCAGAACAGCCACAGCTCATTTATTTATTCTAGTATAGTAGGAGAAATAAATGACTTACTGGCCCTATAAATATTATGCAGGCCTTTCTAAAACCAAAAGCAAAACTCGCAAAGCGGAGGCCAAGAAGTTCGGCGCCAAGCACTGGAAGGATTCGGCCGCCTACGTGGGCTTCAAGACGGACCGAGGAATCAAGACGCGCAAGTCCTCTTATAGTGCGGACTGGGCTCGCCAATTTCCAGGCGTAAAAAGCCTAGAGGATAGGGCAGACGCAACAGGTGTTCCTTTACGTTTTATAAAGGAGTGCTATAATCGCGGAATGGCCGCGTGGCGCACTGGCCACCGTCCTGGTGCTACACAGCAGCAGTGGGGCTACGCGCGTGTCTCCAGTTTCCTCTTATGCGGAAAGACGCACTATACGACGGACGCCGACCTTGTGAAAGAGGCGTCGGCTGCCAGCAAGAAGGCTGCCGAGTGGTTCAAGCGTTGTTAACATCATGACTTAATCTAAAACGAGAACGCGATATTTGCCGTTTTCGTGTTGGGAACAGTTGTTATAATGGGTTTCGTAGACTTCGTAACCTGGCTCGGCGAAAAGGAGCAACCGGTCGCGTCCTTTGTGAAGACAGCTGTGAAGTAGCCGACCGCATCATTCACCGCCGTCGTATTTCCATTTGAGTCCGTATCGGTAGAGTCGTAGACAACCTCATACTCGCACTTGTCGACGCCGAGCTTGAGAACACGATTCACCTTCTTCATATTTGTTGTCTTAACGACTTTGGGTTTCGATGCATCCGCCTCAACGACGGCAGTTTCCTCGACGGCTACCTCCTCTGTGGCCGCGGCATTCCAGTCAGCGGTGCCTTGGTCGGCCGGCGTCTCTACAACAGGCGTCTCCTCGCTTACAACAGGTGCCTCCTCGCTTACAGCCACCTCCTCGCTTACAACTGCCACAGGGTCACCGCCTTCCGCCACATCCTGGAAGGCCTCGCTGAAGTTGGCAAACAGGTTGGAGAAGAATCCGCGATTGCTCCGCCCTCTTGCCGAACGACCCTGAAATCCCTCGATATTGGCGCTCTGGTATTTCTGCTTCATTGCCGTCATTACCTCGGACGTTGTGCAATCTAACTCACATCCGGTGCCGGTGTAGACAGGATTGAGCGAAGGCGTTCTCGTATTGACAACCGACGGCGCCTTCGTCACCTGGAATCCCTCTCTCATAGGGAGACCACTCGTAAACCCCTCCTGGCTATCGACCACAAACTGGCATCCACCCACGTCCTTCATGGTAAAGCGCTGAGTCTTCTGTGTAACATTCACTGTCGGCGTATCAGTATAGAGGTCATTATACTTCTCCTGTTTCTCCTCGAAGAGGATGTCGCATATATTCTTGCCCGCTGTGCCCGCCTTCAGAACACGTCCAACCGTCTTCTTCGTCACACCCGCGCGCGTCTTCGGATAATTCGCATTGTTGTAGTAGGTTATAATCGCATTGAGAATATCAGGGTCCGAGCACTTCTTGGGGCACGAGCCGAGTGTCTCCACTTGACCGAACTGAGAGAAGGTTGACTCGTAGGCCGTATTTGCCTCACCCTGTTTCTCTGTTATCTTGGAGGCCGCCGCCGCCAGATTCGTCTGCGCCGACTTGACCGCCTCCGTCTGCGCGCTTGTTACGAAGTCCTTGGTGCTGAGCGCCGCATCAAGCACGTTGGTATTATTCTGGATGAAGGTGCCAGAGCCTGCCGCGCCCACCGTCTTAACCGTGAAGACACAGCTCGCCTGGTCCTTTGCCAGGTCAAAGCGGATCTTCTGCTTCTCCGTCGCCTTCGTCTGCGCAACAAAGACGTCGGCTTCGATATCGCAGCGGAGCTGCGAAGGTGTGACGACCTTGCTAACCGCCAAGATGCGATTGCTTCCAGGCTGCGCATTAAATGCATCCACCAGCTTCTTCAGCATCTCAGGGTCCTTACACGTTGTCGCACAACCTTGGAGTGTCACATCAGGGGGTGTCGGCGCATCATAGATGATAGGCTTAGCCAGTGCTTTCACCGTCTCATTCGGATCACCAGCACTGTAACTCTGGAGCTTGTAGGCACACGCGTCATTGGACTTGTCCTGCTGGAACTTAAACTTACCAACCTTCACCATAGGCGTCGACTCCACATTTGTGTTCGGATCAAATGTAACTTCCTTCCACGCAACGGCGCACACATCAGTACCCGAGTCCTGGACCGCGTCGACACTCATGATGCGCACAGTCGGCGGCAGCGTCTTCTTATACATTGCAATCATCGCCTCAACGGAGTCCTGGCCCTGGCACTTCTTGAGACCGATGGGAATATTGGCACACTTCTGGATGATCGGCGTGAAGGAGACGACCTTCACCTCCGTGGGTGCCCCCGTCGTGACGTCAGGTGCCGTCTTATTTGCATTTGTGGCGCCGACCACGATAAACTTGCAAATCTTGACCATCTTGGCAAAGTAGAAGCGGCGGTCTGAACCGCTCGCAACCATGCTTGAGATCGTCTTTCCTGTTTCCATATTCACAACGATATTCGTGATATCGCAGATGATGTCGGCACTCTGCTCGGAACTACCAGTTACCTTCGTAATCTTTGTGATATAGCCGAATGAGACGGAGCCGTCAGCATTCACGTTTGAGTCTGTCATGGCAGCCTGGTAGTAGAAGTCGCACATTTCTTGTAGAACGGTCGAGTCTGAGAAATCTATATTACAGGGATTATCAATCTCGTCCGCAAATGCTGCTGACATCCACTGCGACGGAGGCGGTGGCTCTGCCGGCTCTGGCGGCGTCTTTGTTACTAAATCCAGCTTCAGCTTCGGCTTACCGACACCACGTCCATAGGCGAGGCCGCGGTTGCCCATACACAGATACGGAAGAAGAGGGATGTGCTTCATTCTTTCTTCCGACGTTGTCGTAACAGTATCAACCAGTATGGGAATCTTGTCTTCAGGTGTGGTAGGACTCGGAATGGGATATTTGCTATACACCTGCGATTGCATTGTTTGGAGATAGGTCGTGTAATTGTAGAACGCGGTGTATTGGTCGTTGAGAACGGGCGGGCCGATTGCGATATCTGTGAGGGTCTTTCCAGGGATTTCCTTCCATGCGATATTGGATGGATTATGGGTTCCCTTGAAGAGGCGTCCGCCTGAAATTACGTAGATTGTAGCCGTGGGAAATCCAGTTGATACCGTTATCGCTGTTATAGGCGTTCCCGGGAGAGGTCCGTTATGCTTATTACGGCTTCTTACTACGTCGGCAGTATCGGGTCCTCCCGAACTAAAAATACTTCCTTTATCTGTTGAGATGTAATATATGAAATTCTTCTTGCTGGGAGCAACAGCGTCCTGAGTAACAGCTATATCTGTTGCTTTATGGCCTCTTAGACCTACTGGGTCAAATGTTTGATCGTTACCAAGCATATATTCATTACTCCAATCCAAGAAATTAGCGTGCCATCCTGATGGGTTTGTCGTATAAAAGTTACCGTGATCGCGGTTCGTATCTCCAGTGTCGTTGGCCGCAACACCTATCATACCATACCAGCTGGTAGCGCCGCCGCCAGTCCGCGGTCGACCTGGCCCTTGATCTTTCCAACGATATATGTAAGGGCGATCATCCGTTCCTATCCCATATGTAAAATCATTATTTGCGGCGCCGAGATCCTTGAATATGCCCCAGCCAGTCGTCTCCCAATCCATAATCTTCGGAACCCATCTCCACATTGTTTGATCGCTCGCATTAATGACCTGTGGTCCCACCGAGGTCATGGTTATCTTTTTCACTTTTACGTTACCGGTGGAGAATGTTATACCATATCCTCCAAAAATCGTCTCAAAGGTTTGCCATCCACCCATCGTCTCGCTATAGAAAACGACCCGTCCATTCTCAATTCCAGCCAAAAGATCGCTGTAATATTGAGTTTCTTGGAGAGGCCACCGTCTTGGCGGCGTAACCGCCGCAGTTTCCGAGCCAATTCGGGGACCATCGGGATTACGTATGTAGGGAGCATCGGCGGGTATAGGCAAGACTGCGTCTTTAGCTATAGCATCTCCAATCGCCTTCTGTAGCATTTTGAGTGTTTCAGTCGAGGTTGTTTTAACGGCAAGCGCATCCATGAGCGCCTTCTGCGCTGCATCCGCATTCGGCGATGGGCGCTTCTTGATATACACAGGATACTTGGTCGTCGTCACCGTGCCGATAGCCTTTCCAACGAGCGGGCACTTTCCGTAACAGAGAGGCAGAACACTGATATCTGTAGGCTTCTGCCCCGTAAGAAAATCAACCTCCTCACGATCGCCCGAACATTTGAGTAGATTGCCACCGTCTTTCGCATTATTCATCTTGCCAATCCATCGCCCCAGATACACGTCTGAGCATCCCTCTTTACATCCCCCCCAGCATTCGTTAAAAGCACCTCTACGGCGGCAGTTGTCCCATCCCTTACCACAATCGTCGCCGCAGATGCGACCCGACCGCTCCTTACAGATGAGAGCACCGTCATCTTGCCACCCATCAGGGCACCCCTTCGGAATACCGGGACCCTTGGGCTCCGTCTCCGTTGCGTGATTCCAGCAAATAGGGCCGACACCGTCATATCCCTTATCGCACGGGGGGTAACAGAGTCCAGCATCCTCTTGCTCACCTGCGTCGCATCCGTCGATGAAACAGACGTAGGGGGCAATGACACCCATGATATCGCCGATAAAGGGCACATTGTCTAAAAATGACGGCCACACATCCGCTATCTTCCTGTAACCAGTTTTACAGACGCCTTCATCTCCCTGTAATATAATCGGTATGGTAGTGCCAACCACAACGGCAAGCGCTGAGAGGGCTGACAGAATAACTCCCAGTGCAACTGTCACCGGATTTGTCATTAAACCAGTGGCGGCGCTCGTCGCCTTTCCAGCAACCGCTGCGACCTTTGCTGCAATCTTGGCGGCTAACTTCTTGAAGATTCCCGCAGTCGCCTTCGTGCCAACCTTGGACCCCAGCTTTTTGGCAAACATACCTGTAATCTTTTGCCCCATTTTCTTGACACCCTTCAAGACAACGGCCTTCGCTTTTGCCACAGCTTTTCCTGCCATTTTACCCAGCTTGGAGTTCTTCAGGCGCTTTCCAATAGCATTCTTTAACTTTGTGGCCTGTTTTTGTGCCTGCGCTTTAGCGAACTCGATAGCCTTGTCTTGTGCCTTTTGAGCAAGAAGACCTTGCGGCGTGTTCGTGTCAAAGGTGCGGAGAGGAATGTTTCCAGGAAGTCCAAGCTTGGCAGCTTGGGCCGCGACAAGTTCATTCGCCTTTGCCTGTGCTGCGGCTTTTGGGTCGGCAGCTATAGTAAGAGCCGACGCAGCCTTTGCGGCATTTGCGTTTCCAGGAGCTATGTTTGAAACAGCAGAGGCGGCGGAGGAGGCTTTTGCAACAGCTGATGATGCAGATGCTGCCGGCCTCGCTGCTGTGCGCCCCCGCTGAAACCCTTCCTCAATATCGGAAAATCCTTCCGCGATATCCTCAGCTGTATCTGGCTCATCAAGAGCCGCATTTAGCACGGCCTCAATGTCGTCGGGGGGAAGATTTTGAGCTGGAATATTTGTGAGTGTTATCTGGGATCCACCACCTTTGCCCTTCGCATCAGCGTCAATCACCTCAACAGGAATGGCGTCGGGATTTGCAGTCAGACCCTTGAGCTCCGCCTTGCGAAAAATAGAGATGGTGGCACCTTGCGGAATGTCTCCGTAAAGTTGTGTGTCATCTAGAGTCTTATTATCAAAGTCTCTTGGCATAGGGTCATTTACATCAAATCCTTCATATACAGGTTTTACTTTGAGATCTTGTGATTTTATAAAAAGTAATACTCCTATTGATATTATAATTAAAAAAGCCAAAATGACAATTTTAATTAGGTCTACTAGCATGGTTTCTGATATTTAAATATATTATTTAGCAACCGTATGAACTTGCCGTTTTCTCTAAATTAGAAATATCTGACTGTATACTTACTTTCTGTTCGGGATTTGCAGCATCTAACTGAGCCTTGTATTCCGTAATCTGCGTTTTGAATGTGCCACAGACCATACCCTTCTGCTCGTCACTCATGTTCTGGAAATGGGCAATAAGATCCTTATTCACAAATCCGTCAACCGTAGTTTGGTAGCTATAGATGACGTAAAGGAGGGCGGCCGCGGCGAGGGCGATAATAACATAAAGAGCCGGGTTAGGAAACTTCATTTCTAATTATTAGCACGAAAAAGAGGTGGTCATCTTTGACACATCGTCTAGAGAGGCCTTTATCTTCGTGAGCTGCGTATTCGCATCGTTGATAAGCGAATTTGCCTGGTCAAGCTGGGTGCTAATATCGGCCTTACCCTTCTTGAGAACACCACAGATGTCGCTTTGAGAGGCCTGGAATCCTTCGCCCAGAGGGTAAAGCCGGGACAGAACAAGGACGGCAAGTAAGAGGAGGATTGATGTTATAAGCAGAGTGTTTCCCTTCATTCTACCATATGAAGTTAAAATTAAGGAAGCTCGCTGAGCTTCCTTAATTTTAAGATTCATCGGTTAATCTGTCGTAGGACATTAATTCTAGGGAAGCAACTGCTTCCTTAGAATTAAGTCACGACGGTATTTGTGGGTCAGAATTTAGCGCTCCTTCACTCGTCCCTCTCATCCATCAGGTAGAGGATAGGATTGCAAGCTCGCAAGCGAGCTTATCAATCATCCTCGCAGTTAGAGGATAGGATCGCAAGCTCGCAAGCGAGCTTATCAATCATCCTCCATCGCCCTCTTCAGCTGCTTCACAAGCGGAGCACACGCCTTCTCCCATGTATAGGTGAGAGCCGTCTCCTTCGCCGCCTTTCCGTGCGCCTCCCGCTTCTCCGTATTGAGAACATACTCCTCCATACCCAGGCAGATATCGTGCGGGTCACACGCAAAGCACTCGCCGCCCACCGGAGAAAAAGCAGTCGGCATGTAGTAGCGATACTTCGGCTTCACAAGCACGGAGTTATTCGGGAGGCAGAACTCCTTGAATCCGCCAATGTCAGGAACAATCTGCGGAACACCCACACCCATCTGCTCGAAATTGCAGAGGCCCCAGCCCTCGCCGTCCGCCGTATTGATGCCAACATCCGCCGCATTGTAGAACATATTGATGTCCTCGTCCTTAAAATTCATATCACTGGAGCTGAGCATGAGACGGTTGCCGAACTGCTCCACGCTCACGCCACGCATCTTGAGCTCGCGCTGGAAGATCTCAAAGACCCACCAGCCACCCTTCTCGCCCTTGTCGCAGATACAGAGGAGGAAGAGCGGCTTCGTGGGATACTTTACGACCAGCTCCACGAAAGCCATGATGAGCAAATCATAACGCTTGCGCGGCTGGTTGCGGTTCATGCTCAAAAACAAGAAGGCGTCGTTCGGAAGACCCATGTTCTTCCGCACCAGCTCCCGAGGCACCGTGTAGAACTTCTTGGGGTCAAAACCGTGGAGCAGGACGTCAACGGGACGAGTAATTCCCTGGTCCTTGATGCACTGCTTCCAGAAGGGTGTGAAGGCGAATACACGGTCCGCATCACGGTTGATGATATCCAGATACATTTGGAGCTGCGTCGTGTAAACCTGGTCAACATAAATCCAGATCTTGAAGGTGCGTGGGACGCCGGACTTGCGAATCTCCTCTAGGAAACGGGCCACGATGGACATGTCGTTGTAAATCATGATGACGTCGGGCTCCTTGCGACGGATGACGTCGGGGAGAGCCTGGAAACCGAAGCCCTGCTGAGCCGGCTTCTCCAGAGCGGCCGCATCAATCACGTCAACGCCCGCGGGGTAAGCACGGAAGTCAGGAGGGGTCTGCGGGTGCTTCTGGAAGCCGAAGTGCGTGAGCGAGAGCCACGGGTTCTTGACGAGCTCATTCACGAGGTTGTGCGCGACCTTGGAATAGCCGGTGAACTGGTGAAGATGGGTCGAGACGAGCATAAACTTCAGCTTCTTCTGCGGAATGTCTGAGACGACGATCGGAGCTGCGGTTGGTGCAGATGCACCAGTCACTGTTGTGGCTGCATTCGTAAACATAGTGCCGAAGCCGATATTAGAGAGATTCAGCTGCGACTCGAGGGTGCGAAGGTATGCGGGACCATCGGACATCTTTCTGGAATAACAAGAGGGGCTGGCTTTAAACTTAGTAGTCCTTTAAAGTAGATGGCACCGCAATCTCAGGTGAATACTCTCTTTAAGAACATACCTGTGCGGTATAAGAAACGGAAGATACCCGCCGCTATCCGAGAAGCAGTATGGGTTAAACACTGTGGCCGTGCATTTGAACATAAGTGTGCAACAACTTGGTGTCAAAATACAATTACAGCGTTTGATTTTCAATGTGGTCATAATATTCCGGAGTCAAAAGGTGGCACACTTGCACTTACAAATCTGCATCCTCTTTGCGCACGCTGCAATGTGTCTATGGGAGATCGCTACACAATAGATGAGTGGAACGCGATTGAGACGTCTTCTGTGCTTGCTGCTGTTACGCCTGCTGCT
>Ga0136642_1000113_pt1 | contig 49965 bp, 51 predicted proteins | sample LowCatLa1302831Y_FD_115313 | JGI IMG/M metagenome (GOLD analysis project Ga0136642, IMG submission 115313) | Freshwater microbial communities from Lower Cathedral Lake, Yosemite National Park, California, USA - 13028-31Y | ecosystem: Environmental > Aquatic > Freshwater > Lake ... | reverse complement strand
GTAGCAGGCGCTGTAGCAGGCGCTGTAGCAGTTACCTTTTTTCCAAATCCTAATCTACTCAACATCTTTCTAAATTATACAAAGATATTCTCGTAGGCAAAAATTGAATTTTATACGAGCCTGAAACAATCAGACAAATAATGACAGACACACTTCTATATGTAGAGCCTCAGTCACTTGTAATGACTCCGATTTCATGCTTTTACTGTAAAGTTGTAAATGATACGGTGCGTTCTACGCAAATTTATTGGTTATTTGGTCTGAAATGTTGTGCGGAACACAAGGCTCATGGTAAACGTGATTGTAGAGCATGGATGCACAAAAACGGCTTCGTTAAACTAAAGGACGCGTTTGATAACACGGCGCTGTGTTCACTCTTAAACATTTTGGATAGTCGTGAGTTTAAGGTTAAGAGAACGAGCGGAGAAATTCAGGACGGATGGCATCTGAATAAAGGAGATCAGCTAGATACAGTCTTTATACAAAGAATCGATGATCATTGGCTAATACCGTGTCGTTATCTTGAAGATAATGATTGTATTCGGAAGCATGTAAATATTAGTGAATTTAGTGATATTGTTCCAGCCGGGCTCATTGAGGAGTGTCTTCATGCCCTGATAAATGGCATTTACTTTAGTGATTTTGAAGAACAATGTGCTCTAGATAAATCTGTAGTGTCTGAAATGGCAAATGTATTCCCTGTCATTCTAGACGGACAAATCGGGCGCGTACTTATACGATAAAATAGTGTAAAGCGGTATTCCGTTTCATAACGTGGTTCTTTTTATCAGATAATGAATCATTTTACATCTATTTTGATGGACATTCTTTTTTTCCAGGATATTTATCACACAGCCATTGTTTGTATTCCATAACATCTCCATCTACTTTCCATTCATTCCATGTCTTTTTTTCATGTCTCAAATATTCCTTAAAATATGGACATGTTTCGATGGGTTTACCACGTTTTGCACAAAAGTCACAAAGTTGATGATGTACTTTTTGTGTACGTGTTTCTTCGGGCTTTGGTGCTGGTAACGGCGTCGGCTTAGGTACACAGGCACCATCTCCACCAGGCTGAAAACCTGCTGGGCACTCAAAATTTGGTTCAATTACAGGACCTCTAGTTCCACTTGAATTAAACCCAGGTGGTTTTGCGCCAGGTCCAGGTCCCCTTCTCGCTTTCCCAACAGGGACAAGTGCTCCTTTGAATGGGACCGCATTCGGTTCCACACCAGATTCTGGCTTATATCTTGAAGACCATTCAGGAGGTCTTGCGCCAGGTCCAGGTCCTCTTCTTGGTGGTCCTACAGGGACAAGTGCTCCTTTAAAGGGCACATTTACAGATTTTCTTTGTAAATAAGGTGTATCGACATGCCCTGATTGCGTAAGTAAGAGAACAGATCTAGCAACAGCAAATAATTTACCCATCAATGACGTTTGTACCGATTTAACTGATGCTTTCTTCAGTTTACGCGTTAGATTAACCATCGTCTTTGCTTCTTCAACGAGCGGTGAATGCGGATCTAATGTCGGAGTATTATAAGCGGCTGGCACTTTTCCCTTCGGGGCACCAGGACCACGACGCGTATGATTAGGCGCGCGAATACGCATTTGCTCGACGAGCGGTGAATGCGGATTTAGCATGGGTGTGCTCAATGACGCTTTTGGTGCGCCAGGACCACCATTACGATTAGAAGGGATGCGGATGCGCGGATGCCATGACGCAAGCGGTTTTCTTTCTCTGACTGTTCCCCTTCGCCTTACTGCCACCTTTCCTCTTGCTCTCAGTGTTCCTTCTTTTAAAGGAGAACGATGACCAAGAGGAGGTGGAGGTGACATTGGAAAAAGGCGTTTTGTGCCAGGTCTAATGCGAGGACGTTTTCCAAGATTTTTTTCTAGATTTTCTTGTTCTTTGAATATCTTTCGATTTCGTTCCAATATTCTTGTTTCTCTAGCGGTTGGTTTACGCCGAGGAAGAGGAAATTCCTTTGCTTTTGCTTGTAGTTCATGTTTTTCTAGCGGCTCAGCTCCCATTTTCTTATTTAAAACAACTAGACCGCCGCGGACCTTTTGTAATTTACTTCTTATATCCAATGGAAATAGAGAAAAAAATTCACTTACAAGTTCTGCATCTTTGATAGCAGGTTCTACATCCTCCGCTTTAGGGTATGTAGGAATGTAATCAATATAATTTCGTAATAATCCCACCATGACTTTTGCAATATTCTCCTTATATACATCTTCATTCTCATTCTTTGGTACCCGGAGTGTATACCAGTTATCATAAATATCGACAACTTGCTGTAATTTCGCTGTTTCTTCTGGTCCTATAGAATTATGCGCCTGACGATTCTTAAGTCTTTTTTCTATCAGAGTACGTCTTTTTCCTACTCTTTCTTTATCATTGGAAATTTCTGCTAAATTTTTCTCTTCTTTATCTGTAAGTCCCTGCGGTACAGCTTCAAGTAAAGGACGAATGATATTCACTACTTTTTTTAGTTTAAATTCTGCGCGCTCTTTATATTCTCGATACTCTTTTTGTAAGTCTTGTAAACTTAGTTTAAGAAGATCATCGTATTCCTTTTTATATTCTGGTTTAGGTTCACGTCCAATAACGACTACCTTTTTGCCTTTGACCGTCGCTTTGCTTGTTTGAACAGGAACAGGTTCATCCCATTGTGAACTATTACTTTCTTTACCAGTCCAATAATATGGAGTCCCGTTATCGCTTAATGCGCGATAATATACGAGTCCATTTTTTTCCATCTTTTTCCAGATACTAGAATCAGGTTCAGCCATTCTCTAATTACCATAGCTATTTAAATTTTGTTCTGTCTTTGAAATATCAACCTGTAATCCAAGAAGATCACTTTTAAGAATAAATTTTTCTCTTTTTAGTTTTTGATTTCCAGGTTTTTTTTCTAAAGCATCTAGCTTTTTATTTAATAATTTTTGCTTTTCCTCCAATGTATCTTTTAAGATAGGATAAGCCCTGACTCTCGCTAATAAATCTTTTGCCTCATCTACCTTTTTATCTGCTTCTCTCTTTTGCATAATTGCTTTACCTCGAGCTAGCGCGGCTGCGTCCCAATCTCTACCCCCAAAAATAGGACGGAAAGGAGCGCCATGCGGTGGAATGACTATTTTATCACTTACTTCTTTAGCTTTATCAAATATCTCTTGGGCACGGTCTTCCATTTCTGAATATGGTCCTGGTACTGCTTCTGGCTTAATTCTTGATGACAATTCGGGAAGTTTTGCACCTGGACCGGGACCTCTTTTAGGACGTTGTCCTTTATAAATATTAACTTGTGATGAAGGTGGTCTAGGTGTAGGTCTAGGTGTTGGTGTTGGTGTTGGTGTAAATGTTGGTGTTGGTGTAAATGTTGGTGTTGGTGTAAATGTTGCTGTAGGTGTAAATGTAGGTATAGGTGTAGGTGCAGGTGTAGGTTTAGCATACTGTTCCTGCAGCGGCATCTTTCCAGAATTTACCAATGAATAATCTTGTAAATATCCCGATAAAGCTACACTTAGTAAATAAAGCTTTGATATTAATGGATTAATTCCAGCAGCTTTACCTCTGCGTTTAGCTTTAGAAGCTTTCTTTAATTTCTGTGTAAGATTATTAATCTGATTTAATGTACTATTAATTAAAGCAGGTCTATTTCGCTGTGTTGTTCCACTTCCATTTAATTTAAAAAAATAGGGCACTCCATTTTTATTTTTCATTGTATACCAACCTTCAGGTAAAGGTTTTTCAGATGTTTGCGCAACAGGTCTATTCCGCTGTGTTTTTCCAGTTCCATTTAATTTAAAATAATAAGGAACTCCATTTTTGTTTTTCATTGTATACCAATTTTTCGGTAACGGTGGATCAGACATTCTCTATTTAATCTATCTATTATTTATTCAATTATGATTGAATAAATAAAGAGTACATATTTACTCGTCGATTACTTAGATATTTGGTGAATAGACGCCTTGTGAGAAGATCGCGGCGGAAATTCCAGCAGTCACGAACAGAGTCAAAATCCAAGAGACAAAAATCTTCGCCATGATCTTCAAATTCAAATCGGAGAATTTTTTATCGCACAAACTAATACCCACAACTGCGCCCGTGATACACTGTGTAGATGATACCGGAAGACCATACTTAGAACAGAATGAAATTACGAGCCCAGTAGCCAGTTCTGCAGAGAATCCTCTCGACGGCGATATGTAGGTTATATTTTTACCTAAAACTTCCATGATCTTGATTCCGTAAGTGGCAAGACCAACAACAATACCGAACCCACCGATAGCGAGAATCCAGTAAGGAACCTCAATCTTAGACGCAACTGCTCCATTCTGGTGAATATACCAAATCGCCGCGAGCGGTCCTACTGCATTGCTCACGTCGTTCGCGCCGTGCGCAAAGGATGTACAGATTGATGTAAAAATCTGTAGGTAGGCGAAGACGGACTCGATGCGCGGGTCATGGAGTTCGTCTACATGAGCCTTTGTAGTTACAGGTATGATATTACCTGAAAGATCCGTCACGGTAATTTCACTAGGTGTCACAGACGCAATAACAATTGCGCCAGAGATATCAACTACCTCTTTCACATTCTCTAGCATCGCCGTCGGCGCAACATAGGTCTCAATCTTCTTCTTCAGTGACGGAATGAGCGCAGTCGATAAGAGTGATACGCCCAAGCCAATACACGCAGACACCCAGACAGTTTGACCCATCTCCCATGTAATCTTTGAACCTGCTCCCTTGGAGAGAACAAAGATTGACTCAATAAAAATAGTAGCAAAGACCACTGCCGGTAAAAAGTAGATAGATCTCTGTACAGAGTTATTCGTCTTTATAATGAAGTATCGTATCGATGAATAAAAAATCATTGAAATGATACCGGTAATCACAGGCGAAGTAACCCACGAGATAGCAATCGGAACAAAACCAGCTACATACGGGAAATCAGGAATGGACTTTGTCCAAACGACTCCATCTACACCCTTGTAGACGAGAGAGAATCCCATAATACCACCGACAATACTGTGCGTCGTCGATACAGGAAGACCGAGGTACGTGGCTGTGTACAACCATGTTGTAGACCCAGCCAGAGCACTCAACATTCCGTACATGAGTACGTAAGGCTGACTCTTGAAATACGTCACGTTACTAATACTCCCAGCGAGAGTATTAGTAACTGGGCTTCCAAGCACCATTGCGCCGAGGAATTCAAAAATCGACGCTAAAAGAATAATCTGGGGAACTGTTAATACCTTTGAACCATACGTTGTTCCAAAGGAATTAGCTAAATCATTACTACCGATACCAGCCGCGTCAAAGAAGGAGTTCAGCGCACCAGCTACCAAAATCCAGGTGTACATCTCTACCGTAGATTAGTTTCTTTTTTTTAGGTTGTTTACTCACTTTTATCATCATCATCATCGATAATGAGACATCCTTCCTTTTCTTCTATCACATTATCATCATCGGGTGTATCCATTATCTCTAATTGAGAGCCAAAGACAATCTTGTAAGCACATTTATTATAATACGCACGACGTTTCTTCCACATGCCCTGGTACACACCATGTACATCTACAATATCTATAATGAGTGGAGACACAGTACGCTCACTGATTTGCGTCCTCAGAATGCGACCTGTGCTTTGCTCCACTTTCTTTCGTGGCGACGCAAGAATAACTGTATTCAAGGTCTTAATATTCATCGCCTCTGACGCCATAGCGTAGGAGGCGAGTAAGACTTTAGCTGTTTTTGCGCCCTCCTCTCTTATAACTTCTTTCATACCCCCCACATAATAGCTCATAGTTAGACCTGACGATTCAAGCAGGGCTTCGATGCTTTTAAGATGACCAATCCGCTCTGATAACACTAAAACCCGCCGATTCGGATCTGCGCAAGTTTCTTTGATAATTTGCGCAATCTTCTTTGTTCTTTCACTACATTCCACAACGCGCGACAGAAGTCTCCCCATGATCATTTCGCCACGGTAATCCGTCGGTATTTCTGTATATTCTGCATCATCGCATGTAAATTGTTCACATCGAACAACCACTGTTTCATCCGGCTCCCGGCTCTTTTCCCAGTAAACCGGCTTTCCAAGAAACCATTCAAAGACTTTTGTCAAACCATCGTCCCGCTTCGGAGTGGCGGAGAGTCCGAGCATGTATTTCGTTTGAACTTTCAAGAGAGCCCGCGAGAAATGGGCGGCTCCGAGATGGTGGCATTCATCAAAGATGGTAAATCCATAACTCCGGAAGGTATCTTCCGGGAAGTCTCTTTGAACCAAAGTCTGGATCATACAAATTGTGCAATCGTATGTAACTTCTTCAGCTTCCGGTACAATCTTTACATTTGCTTCTAGCAAACGTTTCAATAATTCATCCTTTGTTCCTCCAACTTTCAGACCTGCCTCCTTTGCAAGTTTCTTCAATTCAGGAATCGTTGGATCTTTTTGTTTAATTGTTTCGGTATTCGTTTGGTTTGTATCCGCCTGAAGAATTCCAACTCGAAGTCCAGGAAGAAGAGCCGTAATTTCTCCGCGCCACTGGTTCATAAGAAACTCCTTGTCCACCACGATCAAGAAACGGCGCTTCAGTTTAGCAGCGATCGCTAGAGCCATGAACGTTTTACCTCGCCCGCAAGGAACACAGATAAGTCCATTAGATCCCTTGTCGAGGAAAGTCTGAATAATTGCAACCTGGTAATCATAGGGTTTACCTACAAAGTTTGCAGCAGCATCTGACAATGGCTCCCCTTCTGGAACTGCTTCCGCCTCCGCCTGTCCAAAGTTTTCAAATGCCCATGCTCTCGGAACATAGAACCGGGAAGGGGATTCCGTGAAAATGGCAAACGGTGCTTGTGCCGCCATGGCAAACTTTGGTGCAACAATCGGTGCAACTGTAAGATCCTTTCGCAACTTTTGCGATATCCTTGGTGTTAAACTCGTCTTCTTGATAGCATATCCATGTGCTGTCAAGACACGATTTAGATTTCTAATGTCCATGTTTATACACTATAATCGGCGTCAGATGAAAATCAATTTTGTGGGGTCAAAATAGAAATGGCTACGGTTACGCCTCAACACATTGTTTCTTTTGTAGCAGTCGCCTGGGCAGTATTACTTCCCTTCTTTCCACTGCAGTTCCTAGATGTCTTTCGTGGTACTGCAGGCAGCCTTATACTCCTTGTGACTGTACTTGCAGCTGTCAGCCTCGGTCCGATCCCTGGTACTCTAGTGTTCCTCGCTGCGCTCCTGACATTTGTACAGCGCAATCGCGGTATATTACAGACAAAGATGTCATCTAGAACGGATCAAAAAGTCAGAGAGCCGTCTTACGACAGACAGATGGAGAGCGCTCCGCCGATGAGTGATACAGAAGTCCATCCTTTACCGGATTTACCGCCGAGAGAAGAGCACAGTTTCTTACCGTCAGATGATGATGGTTCAAACCACTTTGAGCCGGTAGACAATACGATTAACGAGAAGGATGTAATCGAAACAATCTCACCGCTACCAGAACGTGCTACAGATTACTATCTGCAGCAGGGTTTGGCTGACACGAATTTGAGAGGATGATTTATGAAACTTTTACATTTTTCAATTGGTCGTCGCTGATCGTTTTATCGACGCGCAATTGCTTATAGACTGAGCAAAATATGGGTTTTAGCCATGTAGAATACTGATCAACCTGATTTCTCCATGGGCTCCACACGACATCCCAAAAACTCTTGAGAGAGGCATCTTCTACACAGAAATCGGTTGCACCGAAGGAATTCTGGATTTGGCAGTAAAAATAGACAGGGTGTTCTTCATTCCATTGTCCGATGGCTTTGGACGTTTTCAGATTGGGAAAAGCGGGGCAGACTACGGCTTCAAGCCGTTTTTGATTATAGCAACTGTCTACCTTTTTACTATTGAGGGTATCTGTCAGATATACTTGGCACTTTTCTTGCGTTGAGTCTTTCGGAGCAGTTCCATCGGGTAGTCGGGGACCTGAAGTACATCCTGATAGACTATTTGTTGCGCTAGGATTCTCATAGTAGTTGGGCATCGAAGTAGGACAGGTCGTTTGTGCTTTTGCCCGTAGTCTCGTTTTGAGCGCTTCTAAACAAGGAGGGAGCCCGTCGTGAGATGGAGACATTGTACAGAGAGTTGATCCTTTACATTTGAAATCGAGATATTCCCCTTGGCAACAATCTGTGTCGCCGTTCTTAGATTGGTAGGACTGTGTTCCAGGTGGACAGAATTGAAGTGTTAGATCAGCATCCAGCGCTTCTTTTATAGGATCAGCAAAACCGTCTTTTGATACAAATATATAGGTCCGCGCTATATACAGAAATGCGACAAGGATTACAAGTCCGATGAATATGTTTTCTTTTGATAGTTTGACCATTCTTCCCTACTGCGTCATCTTATTTTTTGATAAGTCCATATACAATCGCCCCAAAGACGAATCCAATTAGTGCAATTCCAATGTTAGGACCAATTGAAGAGAACCACTCGGGTATAAAAATGACAGGTCCACGTGGAAATCCATCACCGCCAGTCGAGTAAATCGAGACGAAATAAGCAAGTAAAGACAAAATTAAAAGACCGAATCCAATTCCAAAAGCGATCGCAATGACTTTCTGAATATCACCGGGTGTAAGACCAGGTTTTACAATAGTCCCTTGTAGTTCAGCTGATCTGGTCTCCAAGACTTTAGAGAGAACTTCACCTTTCTGCGTGTCAATTGTAATCTTTCCATCTTTTACCTGTAGGTCGGGATTCAGAGGTGTACATTTGTAGGCTGATGTTGCATCAACGCGCTGGTTGAGAGCACCGTCTCCCTTTCCCGTTTTCAGATCGGAGGATCGGAGGAAATTCTTGAAATCGACCTCATTATTGAGTGTGAATGGTACAGCCATTGTCGATGCACTTATGTTGTCAGGGAGCAACAGATTATTAGAAATAGCACCAATATTGAAGAAAATTCCATCGTAAAATACAAAGACACGAGCGTTTGTGGCAAGTGTCTGTCCTGATTTTACCTGATTCAAACACGTAGAATAGCAGAGAAAACCCTGTTTTTCGGGCATGATGGAGCCGACACTAATCGGACCACCTGGTAATCTACCATTTCCACCAGCTGTCAAATATACATTCGGGTTCGTCGTCGATTTATTTATGATAGGAATACAGAAAAAGACATATTTCTCTGCACTTGAGCCAGAAAAAGAGAGGATAATCTCAGCTTGGACAAGTGGCTTATCGGCGTCGCGAACGAAACCAGTATGCTGCGGCTTACAGATCTGAACAGATTGCAAGGTATAGGAATTACCTTGAAGGCGGAGAGTAGTCTGATTCGTCGCCGCCGAATGCTGGGCTCCCTCGTCAAAGAAAAGATTTTGCTGGTCAACTATCTTGGGAGCATCGGACCTCTGCGCCCACTGTGCTTGAACTAGGTAAGATTCTTGAACCGCCAGTATCAACTGGTCGTTAACTTTTACATTGTTTTGAATGGGAAAGTCACGGATTCCTGTGGATGGACACAAGGACATATCTATACTATGGAAGGGATATACGTCGGTCCATCAAACTGATAGAGCGTAGCCGTAGCCTTTTCACCCGTGGGTGAAACAACTATTTCATCGCCATTATACAGTTCGTCGCAACCGACTGAATCTTGGCAATCGCGTCTCTTGTAATTAATCGGGAGAGGAAGAGGATTGTAGGTATCGGTGCGCGTATAATAGTTGAAACGGTCTGAACGGCTGCCGACACGGCGCCCATAGAGCGGAATGAGATCACCTGAATCCTTCTTTAAAATACCCATTTGTTGATAGGATTCGGGAAGTCCTCGCGAAGGAATGTTAATGGGTTTGCCGCCGTCTGGGATTAGGGCGCCGCGAAGATCCGGTCCAGACTCCCAGAATCGCTGTGGTCTCGGCGCACGACTATAGCGATCGTCGCCACTAGTCGTATTTACATTGATATCGATAGGCTGCTTTTCTCTTTCTCTCTCATCGCTCTGAGGTTTATGTAATTGAACGGCGATATATCCTAGGGCAAATCCTAGGAGTAAAATCATAATAAAAAGTGGCATTCCAGAAAGTGAAGATGTACTTTTTAATCTATAAACCATTTACCTTGACTATCTACTTATTAGAAGGGATTTGGCTGCGCACCCTTGGCACCACCAAACATCTCTTGGAAAGTATCCATCATCTGCTTTCCATCCTGCATCATCGGCTTCACAGTTGACAACATACCCATAAGACTCTTCTGGGTATCAATGAGTTTCTGCGTATCGGCAGACATCTGCTGAATCTGGTCCGGCTTGAGCGCATTCAGTGCGTTCATTACAGTGGTTCCCTGATCGATGTGAAATCCACCCTTTGTGTCTTCAGGGATGGAGCCGAGCTTGAAAAGACCCTCGGGCTCCTTTCCGCCACCTGACTTAAATCCTGAGCTGATCGCGCCAGCTGCAGGCTGCGGCGCCGCTCCTCCAGTATTCGGACTTACGGAACCAGGCGGCACGACAGACGGCATCGTCATTGTCTGTACAGTAGGATTTACATCGGTGGGCGCCGGATTTGAAGAAGGAGACGCAACTGTACTGTCTACATTTACAGTGGCGCCAGAGCCATCCTGAGACTCGAAACCTTCTACAAATTTGCTCGCGAACACACCACCGGGTTCTTGATAGTTAACTTTCTTCATGCCGAGAACACGCTGCGAAATATCGGCAACCTTATCGGCAAATCCTTCACTGCGCTTTGTTAAAAGAGCAAAGAAGATGCCGCTTAGAATTGTGAGAGCTACAGCCGCCTCATAGGATCCGAGAAGACCGAATGCCATTAAGCCGGTAGCACCTGACACGAGTGTGCCACTAAAAGGCACATAAAAGATAGCATATAAAATATAGAAGAACAATATTAAATTTGCTACTGAGAGAGTCAGCTTTGTTGAATTCATCCTACCGTGAGGATTCATTTTTTAAGAAAATTAATCCGATCGGCAGTTCCGTTAATCTCAAATTTGAGATTAAGCGGTACCAATCATAAAGAAATGAGAGGAGCCACTACCCGTTGAAGAATCCAGAAAGTTGCACCGGCTAAAACAGATTTTACAAGAACACCTACCGTAGTGAGGTCACCTGTCGGTTTAACAAGACTGGGTATGTAGTGGGAAAAAAGCACATTGACTACAGGGATGCTGAAAATGAAAACGAGGAGCGTCACAAGGATTGGCGTCTTGACTTCATCAGCTACACGTGAATAGATGTTGCGCTTACTGCCCTCTGGTAACTGTTGTTGCTGCCCTTGTCCTTGCCACTGCCCCTGTGCTTGGGGCATAAACTGCCCCTGAGGAGGCGGCATCATATTCGGCATACCTCCAGCGTTATCGCGAACACCGTGCATGGCGGCAGCAAAATCAGCGGGTGTCGGGTGATCTCTGCCAATTACATGGCTCGTTGCGGGATTCGGATCCATTGCTATTGGGGCATATGTATTTGGATTCGGCGAATTTACCATGCTTCCCGTTGAAACCGGCTGGTTCATATCCTTGAAAATCTGCTTGACTAAATCATCATCGCCCGGAGAGCCGCTTTGCTGGAGATCCGATAAAAGTGTTCCGCTACTACTCATTCGTATTCTTCTACCAAAAGAATGCGAATCCTAGTCTATTTTTATATCCGCACTAAAACCGTTGAACTGTGAACGCTTCAATCGCGCCCTCTTTGGGGCAATCCACAGTATAGGTTTCAAACTTATAACACCGTTTACCAATTTGGTATGTGCTACCTTTTACTTCATTCGCCGGAGGAGCTTTCTGTAAGATACATGAATCACCTGTACATACAGGACGTAGGAGAGCCATTAATCCAAGTCCTAATATGAAGCTAAAAAACATATTGAATTTCTTTGTTTTTAGGAAGTCCCAAATCATTCTCTCTATGAACTGTAGAGATAAAGCATGTTCAAACACTTTGAATTGTATCCTTTTATAATGGGTATTATAATCGGTATAGCAGGACTGCTCTTCTGGAAGCAGAAACCGACAGTTGTACAGAAGTACCCGCACCCGACGAATGTTGAAAAGAATGTCTACAAGGACCCGAATGGCGTTTGTTACAAATATAAGAGTTCAGAGGTAGATTGTGATAAAAATGAGTCTACGATTAAGCCGTATCCGATTCAAGAAGGTATGGCAATCACTGCTTAATGACCTTTTGCCTAATGCGCATGAGTCTTGTCTCGATTGTATTATTTGCCGCAGGATTTACTACAACCACTTCACCTACACCACTAGATACAGTCACAGTAGGATTTGTGCCGATTTCAATGTCAGGAACACGAGATCCCTTCTTCTTCCATCCTTTGATTGCCGCTGTCTTGGTATTCAGTTCAATAGAGACTGCGCGAACACGGATTGCGAGCGCAATGATCGCGACAACAAATAGACCACCGCCGAACGCCGCGCCAATAATTGTGCCAGCACCCGTATTACTGGGCGCTGAGACAACAGGTGCAGTCGCAATACCAGCGAGAGGCTTCGGTGTATTGGAGTCCGTCGGACCGGGCGTCTCTGTCGGTGTATGAGATGGCGATGCGCCAATCCGCAACGTAGGCGTCGGAGTCGGTGTCTCCGTCGGCGTGACAGATGATGTTACAGAGAGGGTGGGAGAAGATGTGTAACTAATTGAGGGTGTACGGCTCGGTGTGCGGGTATTCGAGGGAGTATTTGACGCAGTGGCACCCGGTGATAATGTAGGCGTAGGAGTCTCTGTGTTACTGGGTGTACCTGTCGGCGTAGGAGAAGAAGTCGGTGTACCCGTCTTACTGGGAGTCGGAGTCGTTGTTGATGTTGGCGTCGGGCTCGGCGTAGCAGATACACTTGGAACAACGACTTGCGCTGCATGACCCGTTAGAGAAAGTTGTATTGAGTTACCGTCACCGGCTAGATCTGTTGTCCAGGGTGTTGAGCCACAGGGCATTCCAGTCGGTCCATACTGACCACGGAAGAAGTAAGGGGGAACACCAGGCTTTCCATAGGGAAGAGAGACAGAGCAATGAGTAGATGAAGCTGATGTCCCACCTGGTGCAATTGCCCACGTGAATGGCAGAATCGTGACAGTATAGTTTTGCCCGGCACTTACAGCCCATCCTGATGCCGACGCGTTAAATGAAATAAACTCATCGGTGAAAGGTGTCGCAGCGACGAGGTTAGTGAAAGTTGTTAGAAGAGAATTTCCGATATGCACGCCACCCGGAAAAGTGGACAGAACAAAACTGATTCCACAGGTTTCTTGCTGAGCTTGAGAATAGACACCCATTACCATGGTGTCAACAATGCCGGTCTGTTCAGCCTTAAAACGTGCGATGCCATTATGGCAACGATTTTCAACGGTATTGTTTAAATATCCGATTGTATAATTTCCTACAATCGGATTTCTAGTTGTGTCGATAAAGACGAGTGGTTGACTAGTCGCAAGACCTACAAATAAGAATGAGAGGAGAGACTTTAACATGTGGTTCTATCCTCCAGAAGAGAAAAAACCTATATTCAATTTTTATTTGCTCTCATGATAGCAGCGAGTTTATTGCGCTTTTGTTGCTCTTCTGTAATTACAGTCGCTGTACTGACAGGAACTTCTACATCAGTAGGCTGGGATTCACGGATTAATGCTCTGACTGAGAAAAGTGCCTTGAGATACTGGCTGGTGGCAGCCGCATTCTCGGAGAGACGGAAGAGATTGTCGCCGGTTTCTTCGAGTTTCTTCGCCAAGTCCTGGTGCTGCTGGTAGAATGCCTTGAGGATCGCAGACCAGAGTTCATAGGCATTCTGTGCCTGTGTTGAGTCACGGGCAGCTATATTTTTTACAGTGCGCGGCGAGCGTGTCTTCATGATTTCTTCTACAAGCGAATCTTGCTTGAGCCCTTTAAGGCGTGTAACCTCAAACGCTTGGAGAGGAAAGGCATAGGTGACTCCACCGTAACTAAAATCCTTCATGTAGCATGGATGTAAGTAGCCAAGATCCTTGTCTTCAGGGCTCTCAATGAGGGTTGACATGACTGTGATTACATGTTCGTCATCTGAGCCACCGCCCATCTTCGTTTCTTCGGGTCCCACATAATGCCCAAATAGATCCTTTTTACTGTACGGCATGTACTTTAATAAGAAAACATCATGTCCCATTTTGCGTTGTTCATATTTTTGTTCAAAGATTATCGAGCGCACTTCGGGGTTAGGTTCGATTGTTATGAATCGTTCGGGATACATTGCTTTGTTTCTTTGCTGTTCTGCAGCTTTAACGATTTTATTAAGACGAACAACATCTGCAACGCTTCCGCCTTCTTTATAACGCCCATATGCTTTACGAAGAAGGTCGCTGGCTTTATCGAACGCCTCTTCAGCGCCAATTATTTTTTGTCCTCTTTCTTCATTTATTTTTTGTAATTCTTCGTCTGTGAGTGGACGGAATTTACGAAGAGCAATTGTTTTGGGAGGCTCTTGGTCCGTAATAATCAGATTGCCTTCGGGAGTGTAAGAATAGTGCTTGAATGTCTTTGCCTTTCCACGCTTTTTATAGAATGCGCCGATTTCTTCTTCGGGTTTTATAGCCTCGGGACGACTTTCCGACACGACTTTTATTTTTCTGGCGGCTTTGACTTTGACTCCTTCTTTTGGTTCTTCCTTCGTTTCTGTTGGACCAACAGCAACTTTAAAGACACGTGTCTTTTTTACAGGTGCAGCAGGCAAAGGCAAAGGCACAGAAACAGCACTAGCAACACTAACATTTAGAGGGACGGGTACAGCGCTAGCGACAGTAGTAGCGACAGTTGTAGCAACAGGTACAGCGCTAGCGACAGCAATAGCGGCATTAGTAGCAGGAGCATTTGCAGGAGCTAACGGAACTGGTTCAGCCATCTCTTCTTTCTCTTATCCATGTTATTTTTTTAAGAGAGCTGCGCTTCTATGCGCTAAAGAAAGATCCCTCTTTTCTATAGATGCCGCCAGCTGTAGATACAATCGTTCGTGTTACATTCAGTTTTGTACATGGTCTTGCAGTCGCAATGGTTCTACCCATTTACTTCATGATGTATCCAGAGTTTTCAAAGACATACTTGTATGTCATTTTGTTTGCCATAGTTCCTGCTTTTTCCTATATATTTTCATTGGCTCTCAATTCTCTAACCCAATATATCTCATGCGGAACAGTCGTATTTGGACAAATAGCTCTCGCATCCATTTTCAATCCGATTTTTGTTCTTATTTTTGCTTTTATTTCATGGATGTTCCCTGTTCTTCGTACGTTTGTAAGTGCTATTCTACCCGAACAGCCTCTTGATGTAATGAAACAGGAAGGGGATACTACCATGAAAATGATTCTGAGTTATGCTTTCTATATTCTGTGGGGTGGCATTTATGGTCAAACATACAGTGCAGGATTTGCGCAGTCGTGCCCTTCAGCTACTTTACCTGTTAAAGTAATAGAGCCAGTAGCAATAACACAAAATCAAGAAGCTTCTGGCGCCTCCGTCCCCAAATAAATATATTTAGGAACTCCTTCAATTCCAGTTCCTTCCGTATTTAACATATAGTACCCAGGCTTCACATTTTCGATATGTCTGCTCCTTCTTCCTCTTGCTACCGGAGGAGGCTCAATCTTGACAGAATCCACTGTCCAAGCATTTTCAGGTGAAAAAAGAACCACAGCAAAATAGGAGAAAAAAGCCCACACAATACAAAATAGCCATATTGGAAACCATGTATAATAATTTACGTCGCGTCCAATACCGAATTCTTTCCATACACCATTTTCTGTAAACATGAGCCGCGGTCGTAAAAAGAGAACGACAGCGATTCCTGTTAAATAAAGCAAACCTGCGAGGAGTAGAACTCTCATCCTTCTTACAATGAGTTCGTAAATTTTCTACTAGGCGTCATCCGCTCCTTCTTGTACAACATCAACTCCTTGATCAATCTCTGCATTAGCAGTCGCAATCGCTCTCTGCTGCTTTTCTTTCATATACTGATCCGGGTCATATTCACGAATGACCTTGCTACCACCCACAGCATAATCACCCAAACCGAGTTTCTTATTAAGGAGTTCAACCTGCTTTCGTTCGCGGCTCATCACGTCCATTTTCTTGATAAATGTCATCTTCTCCTGTTCAGCATTATCTTCAATCATCTGCTTGATCTGCTCCGATGTAAAATCTAAACCTTCCGTCTTTATTTTTGTAAGCAGCGCGGCAAAAAACTGAAGAACTGTCTGCGACTCCGATTCTAGCATTGACCCAGCGCTAGCAACTTCGCTCTCAAATTCATCGGGCACATGATTCGGGTCCAAGAGTTCTGCAAAAATGCTGTAAAGAAGAATTTTGACAATATAGGGAAATCCGACTTTTCCTCCAGGAACAATATTTACACGGAGAGACCTCATGAGCACAGGAAGAACAGCGCGAAATTTGTTTACACATTCTACAAGTTTTACGAAGGCAAATGATTTCGGCTTTATTTTGCTAGCGAATCGTCGAGTTATATCAATGTGTGAATCGAGAAGTTTGGACGCATCACTCATTGTTTCTTGGCTTAAATCATAAGATTTCTGGATCACTGTCAGCGAGTCTAAGCTCAGATTTGACACGATGCGCTGGAACGGAATCAAAAAATAAGAGCGGAATGTCTCGCCAAGTTGTCTTGGATTCATTGTCATGATACGCTGAAGAAGATCAAATCGCTCTTGTCCCAGGCGTCTCTGTAATACAGCCTCAAGTTGAACAACCTTATTTGAGAGAGGTCCATAGGCATTTGCATATTCGGTCGCGGTTGCTTTATCTTTCTTCTCCAGTTCTCTGAGAGCGACAACCGTACCCAGAATGACCTCTGAAAAATCTTCAAGCGGTAACGGTTGGAGCTTGAGAAATGATTCTATAAAATCTACACCGACATTGAGTTTTACATTCGCCGTATCCAACGACACACGATAGCGTTTATGTACATTGTCCAAAAGATCCGCAAATGATTCTCTATTGATTACTATACCCTGTGTCTGTAGTGCGTTTTGTTCAGCTACCTTCTTTTGCTCGGCATCTTCTGCAGGAAGACGAGGATCTTCAGGAAAGATAAAGCCACAGTGAGGACAGGCTAAATTGTATCCCATTTCGTGAGGGAGACCAATACGATTTCCCTTATAGCAGACACGAATAAACAATCTGTACATAACAGACTCGTCGGCTTTCGCGTAATAAGTTACAAGTTCACGCGGAACCATGGGTACGCGCAACATGCTTCCTCGACTGCCTTTGGGCGGCGCCTTTTCACTGAGACCAGGCATAGAATGCTCCTTCCAGAATTTACCAGGACTACTCAGTGAATCGTAGCAGCACGTCGTCTCAATCATAGGAGAACCAGGTACAAGAATTCCGTGCTCTCTGGCTAACTTGTGCGCTTCCAAGATCCAGGCGCTCGCTTTTCCGCTACCGACCGCCGCTGCAGCAACAAGAGGTTCTTTTGTCAAGACAACCTGTAAAGGTGTAAACCCGTTAGGAATGATATCTTTCGGTCGCCCTTCAGCTGCCTCTGATCCAAACGTCTCCTGTAAGTACTGTTTCTTTGTTACAAGTTCTTGTTGAACATCTGTCCTACTTACCAATTCCTTGACAATTGCCTCAATATAACGTGCGACACCCTTCTGTCTCTCTAAGTCTGACCGAATACTCTGAAATCCTGTCAAGTTCCACGGTGTCTTATTGCGCGTGACACTTGACACAGCGCAGCTCATATATTCAATACCGGTCTTGTTCTCAGGTCTATCCATAGGATATCCCTTGAAATCTGGATTCTTACATCCCTGTAGCGTATAGCGGCGAGTATAATCAGGAATATGCGTTTGAATATTGATGAGAAGAACAGATGCAGCACAGCCCACCATGAAACGGTTAATAAAGACATCGTAATCGAGTTGTACACCCTTGCGAACTTTCGCTTGTGCTTTCTGTATCTCTACATACTGTTTTCTGCCAGGTTTACTTAGGACTTCTGCTCGTACGCGATTAATCATTGTGTGATAACTGTTCGCATCAGGAAACACACCTACAAGATCGCAGAGTTCCTTGATTGTGAAATAGATGAGTTTCTTATCTTCGGAGTCAAAATCGAGTTCTTCTTCGTCCTCTTTAACGATCGTATCACCGAGGAGTTGTTCTATCTCTTCCTGCTTTTTTGCGTCCTTGTCTTCTAAGACAGCGCGACCCGACATCGGTCTTCCTTCGTCATCATATTCGAGATGCGTATCGAGTTCCACGTTGGAAATACCCTCGCCGCAATTTCTACAGGTGTATTTTCCGCCTGATTGACCATCGTTAAACGCGAGGAGAATTTCCTTGTGAATTACTTCCTTTTCTCTTGGGTGTAGATACTCTTGTAATAGGAGAAACTCGTGCTCGCAAACTAGGTGTTCTTTACAGGCAATACACCAGATCCAGTGATCTTTTTTCTCACTCTTGAAATCGTTGAGGAGTTTGACCATGAGCTTCTGTTTCTCTGAAGCGCGATCGCCGCGAATCTTCCGAATCGCCTCGAGAGAACTTACGTGAGGGCACGTATTGGGTTTCGGTCGTTCTCCAGCCTCCTTCTTCTTTTTCTGTAAGGCGATTGCCGCCTTGAGAGCATCTAGGAACTGATCTTTAACTACACGATTTCTCTCTCTCACGATCGGCTCTGGCAGTCCAGCAAGCACGACTAAAAGGAGATCCTGGTAGGACTTGTAGAGCGCTGCGAATCGTGCCACGTCACTCTCCTTGTAAAAGGGGAAACGCTGCCCGAATTGTATCAAGGCGTCATTGAGAATGACTTCGTTTGCAATGCGATCAAAGAAGAGTTGGATTACATCTTTCTGTAGAAGTTGATCGACCTGGACAGATTGATCGGCGGCAACTTTACTTGCGATTTCTCTCTCGCCGTTTAAGAATTGTTTAGTTGCGGCGCGGTACTGTGTAATCTTTTTATTGAGAACTTCCATTTGATCAAGTGTAAATTCTTTTTCTGTGATACCGAATGATCTGAGGAGTGGCAAGATATCACCCATGCCGCCGCCATAGACGGGCTGCCCATCGAGCCAATCTGCAACAGAGACATTACCGAGACTTGATCCGTCGGGCTTGATTACGAGGATAGAGCCGGCTGTAGGAATATCTCCAATTGTACCGTGATTCCATACAATTGTACCGGCTGTTTCGGGTACTGTCATGGACTCTGCCATGTCGAGGGCTAGTTTTCCAGAGCGCGTGGAGCCGAATTCGCGCAAGTAATTCAGAGGAAAGAGCAAATAATTGAGTACAGTGATTTCATCGCTGTTTTCTGCGACGCCGACAATATTTTTATCGCTGTACCGTTGGTATTTAGGACCGAGGGCGCGCATGGCACTCATCGTGACTTTTCCAATGAATTCGTGGCTAATAAGTTTAGTTGAATCGCCTTCATCCAGTTCGGGAAGTCCAGATAAGTGACTATCTTCTTTTAGTACTACAGGGACTTCTGATCTGAAAATGTCATTGTCGTGAGTGACGCTTTCCTTAACTTCTCCTGAGGGCGGAAGAGTCTGGAAGAAGGAATCGAAAAATCCCTGCCATCCTAAGTACCAACGCGGCAAACTCTGTCCTCCTCCCAAACCGAGGCGCGATGGTTCGTGGTCTTTATCGGTGGGATTTCCGAGCTGATTCTCTACATAATTCATTTCGGCTTTGACGATATCGTCGAGGTAGCGAATCTGGATTTGCGGATCGGCAACCTCAGTTGGATCGCTACTACTTAGTTTACGCTTTATGTCTGTAAAATGCTGTGCGCTGTGATCTAGGTGAAGAACGCGCTGTGTTTGTATGATGGGGCGAGCCAAGGGGAATTTTGATTTCTTGAGTAAATCAGAGAGAGTCTTGAAACTTGTTTCTTTGGGTTCTTTTTTTGCGTCGCCTGCTTGCGTATAGTCTACAAGTGTATTGCGCAAGTGAAAGAGAACTTCAGTTAGCACTCTGATTTCGCGGATTTTTCTGGGGTTTTTCTGCGATGAAGGTTCGAGTGCCTTGAGTAAATCTTGTAGCATGTCTGTTTTTTGTTGCGCATCAGGGTAATTTCTAAGATGTGTAGGAATTTCCGAAACGTCGACGATTTGAGGAACTTCAATCTCTTCGTCTAAAAATTCAAAGAGTGCCTCTTGCTCGGTTGGTTTTTCTGGAAGTTCAGCTTCAGTTTGTTGAGGCTGTGCCTTCGGCGCCTCATTCACGCGCATGACTGCGAAATTCATGTCGCGCCGTATACCAATATACGGTTCTACAGGCTGTAAAGTTGCTTCTGATTCATCTTTCAAGAGGACAGCGTCCTTTTCTTCATCCACAGAGACAACTGTGAATTTCGGTCCAGGTTCGCCTACTGCAGTAAATGTTGTGACGATTTGATCGGGGCGGATATCAAGAAGATGAACAAAAGAGGCGCTGGCTGCTTTCTTTATAAGAACGATTCCTTCAATACCGAGCTCGGGGTCTGGATTGTCTTCCAGTAACGGAATATCCTTCAAACTATCAGAAACTCCGTCCGGGAGTATGCGAATTAAATCATCGTCCATAAAATAAATGCGACCTCTTGTTCTATCAAGACGACCACCTTCAATCATAATTGTATCGCCGAGTCCGATTTGTTCTTGTTCTTCCTCTTCTTCTTTGAACTCAAGTGATTTATCTTGATTTTCATTGGCATTGCTATTGGCATCGCCATTGACATCGCCATTGACATTTTCATTCACATTTTCATTTTTGTTTCTTTCTTCTTCTACTCTTTCCATCTACTGTCCTATATCATTAAAAAATTGAATCGGTTCGCAGCCCTAGAATAGTAAGTTTAAAATGTTTACTGTTGATTTTCAGAATACACTAATTGCGAAGTATGCCACGTGGCTAGAGCTCGAGGCTTTCCTCTTATCTGAGGCGGGCGGGCACTTTCGTATCGTTGGAACCGGTCGGTACCGAGTGATTCGGTACGAGAAGAAGAGCACTGATATGAAGAGTCCACTTGTACAGTGGATGCGGAGCACGATCTGGGACACGGAAGCAAATCTTCCTGTTTGCGTTTCGCCTACGAAGGCGAAGGAGGATGATGTGCCGCCGATCGGCTCTGATCTTCCTCTAATCCAGGACTTTATGGATGGAACTATGATGAATATGTTTCTGCCGGCGTTCGATGAGGCAACTGGAGTGCAGCCACTGCCGACTCTGGCAACCAGGTCGCAGATTGGCGCAGGCGGCAATTTCTACAGTCAGCGTTCCTTTGCCGAGCTGTTTACTGATGCGCTAGTAACAGCAAATACCAATCTAGTTCAGCTCGCACTAAATGTACGTCATTCATTCAAGGACGTAAAGAATGTCCATGCGTATTTCGCTAGCTTTCTTCTACAACACCCTGAGCATCGTGTTGTCTCAAAGGTAGATCAGGCGCGTATCTATCTTGTACACACTGGCTATGTTACGAAGGATGGTAAGACTGTGATCGAGGACATCTCGGAGCTTTCTCCAGAGCCCGAGCTTGCTACACTTGCTCTGCCGCAGTATCACATGAACGGTTTCAGTGCTGTCGCAGACTATCAGTCTTTCCTCAATACACAGCTGAACACGAAGGGCTGGTTCTGGCAGGGCTTGACATTCAAGGATGCAAATGGTAATCGGTGGCGCACGCGGAATCCGAAGTATCTAGGTCTAAGGGCTCTACGTGGTTCGGAGGCGCTTCCTCTTGATCGTTGGCTCCGCCTCCGCTCTGAGGGCAAGGTTGTCGAGTACCTCAAGCACTATAAGGAGGAGCGCACGATGTTCTGGGACTTTGAGCAGCGTTTCCGCGCCCTGACTCTGGCTGTCTATGCTGGGTATGTAGATGTTCACAAGGCGCACGCAAAAAAGCTGACGGATCTACCCAAGAATGTCAGCCCGTGCGTCTTCCGTCTCCATGCGCACTACTTGGAGCATTTGAAGCCGCAGACATTGACGGTTAAGCAGAAGGATGCGATTGACATTGTCAATAAGATGACACTCTTGGAGCAGAAGCGCATGATGATGGAGCCGCGCCTTGTCGCTGTGACAGGCGCCGTTGTTTAAACAAATATCTACATACTATAGTAATATGAAAACATCACTTCATTATACAAATATCGTATATTTAGTAACACATCACATAATAGCCTTATATGCACTGTATAATCTTCCGTCTATTTTCTCTTTTAGATTGATTCTAGAAGTATTTCTAGCAGCACAATTGACTGGTATGCTAGGCATAACGGCTGGAGCTCATCGTCTTTGGTCTCATAAGTCATATGAGGCTGCTTTTCCAGTACGTGTTGTCTTCATGTTGGCAAATTCGGCTGCCCACCAAGGTTCTATTTACCAATGGTCTAAAGACCATAAAATGCATCATAAGCATACAGATACAAAATTAGACCCTCATTCTATTCAATACGGTTTTTGGTATTCACATGTTGGCTGGATCTTTTTCAGAAAAACCGATGCGTTTCGTGAAGCGTCCCGCTTAATTCAGATGGATGATCTGAAAAAAGACACCGTTGTTATGTTTCAACACAAATATTATTTTATTCTTTCTAATCTTTTTTGTTTCATTCTTCCTACACTCTATGGAAAGTATATGTGGGATTCGTACTCAATAGGATATTTATATTTTGGAGTTCTGAGATGGATCTTACTTCTCCATGCGACGTGGTGTGTAAATAGTGTTGCTCACATGTGGGGATCGACACCCTATAATCCTAGAATATCATCAAGACAGAGTATAGTGACTAGTGTAATTGCTGTAGGTGAAGGATGGCATAATTATCATCATACATATCCTTATGATTATAGAGCAAGCGAATTTAATTGGAATAATGAATGGAATCCAACCACATTTCTATTGGACAGTTTATCTTCAGTTGGTCTAGTTTGGAATAAGAAAGTAGGAAATCCAAGTTAATCGTCATCATAATATATGGTATACGATAAACGTCCATATGTTGCGAAATCTAATCCAGACCTATCGTCTAGATGATGCTCTCTCAGCTGTTTAATAGTATCCTCCCATGAAAGCATAAACCAAGGCGGATCATCAATTAAATCTTTTACATGTAAATACGCGAGTTGTAAATCAGAGAAACTACCAATTCGCGTATTTACATTATTGTCATTAAAATATGTTACATGACATGGCGTATTAAACTGATTTGGTTCTTCACACGTCATTTTCCTATGGAATGCGACCTGTGAATCATTTCTTCAATTTTTTACTACCGATTTAAAAACATAGAACATACACTATTCAGAATAGGATGCCTTACGCTATTGGAATTGACCTGGGAACCACTTATAGTTGCGTTGGAGTTTGGCAGAATGATCGTGTTGAAATCATCGCAAATGATCAGGGGAATCGGACGACTCCCTCCTATGTAGCCTATACGGACGAGGAGCGTCTTGTAGGTGATGCTGCAAAGGGACAGGCGGCGGCGAATCCCATGAACACAGTTTTTGATGCAAAGCGTCTCTTAGGGCGCCGCTTCCGCGACACGTCGGTCCAGAGTGACATGAAGCACTGGGCTTTCAAGGTTCTCGAGGGCAAGACGGAGAAGCCTGAGATTGAGGTGGACTACAAGGGAGAGAGGAAGCGTTTCCAGCCTGAGGAGATTAGCGCGGCGGTTCTTCAGAAGATGAAGCAGACCGCCGAGGCGTTTCTTGGTGAGGCTGTCCGTGATGCGGTCGTCACCGTCCCTGCATACTTCAACGACTCACAGAGACAGGCGACGAAGGACGCGGGTGTAATCGCTGGTCTGAATGTACTGCGCATCATCAACGAGCCGACGGCGGCTGCAATCGCCTATGGCTTGGATCGGAAGAAGGGACAGGGTGAGCAGAATGTGCTTATCTTTGATTTGGGCGGCGGCACGTTCGATGTAAGTCTACTATCGATTGATGATGGTGTGTTCGAGGTCAAGGCGACAGCGGGAGACACGCACTTGGGTGGCGAGGACTTCGATAATTTAATGGTCGATTACTGCGTTGGCGAGTTTAAGAAGAAGACGAAGCTTGATCTTGCGACAAATCAGCGGGCTCTCCGTCGCCTCCGCACAGCGTGCGAGAAGGCGAAGCGCAGCTTGTCGGCGTCTACACAGGCGACGGTCGAGGCGGACAGTCTTATGGAGGGGAATGACTTTAACATGGCGTTTACACGTGCTAAGTTCGAGAGCCTCTGCGACTCACTTTTCCAGAAGTGCCTCGCGCCTGTTGAGCAGGTTCTCCGTGACGCGAAGATGTCAAAGGAGCAGGTTCATGAGATTGTAATGGTAGGTGGCTCGTCGCGTATTCCGAAGGTTCGCGAGCTCCTTTCCAATTATTTTGGTGGTAAGAAGCTCAATGACAGTGTACACCCTGATGAGGCTGTAGCGTATGGTGCTGCAGTCCAGGCTCACATTCTGACGAAGGGCGACACAGTTGATAAGACGAGCGAGCTTCTTCTTCTCGACGTGACCCCGTTGTCACTGGGCATTGAGACTGCGGGTGGGATCATGACTGCGCTCATCAAGCGCAACACGACAATTCCTACCAAGAAGACGCAGACCTTCAGTACGTATGCGGACAACCAGCCGGCGGTCGATATCAAGATCTACGAGGGTGAGCGCAACTTCACGAAGGATAATAATCTCTTGGGCACGTTCCGCTTGGAGGGCATTCCGCCGATGCCGCGCGGTATTCCGCAGATTGAGATCTCATATGATTTGGATGCGAACGGAATCCTAAATGTGTCGGCGGCTGAGAAGAGCTCGGGTAAGTCAAATAAGATCACGATCACGAACGACAAGGGACGCCTGTCAAAGGCGCAGGTGGAGCGGATGGTGGAGGAGGCGGAGAAGTTCGCCGAGGAGGATAAGGCGAAGGTGGAGACTATTGAAGCGCGTAATGAGCTGGAGACGTACTTGTACAATGCGCGCAACTCCTTGAGGGAGGAGAAGGCGAAGACGGTGCTTGGCGAGGATGCAAAGAAGGGTGAGGACATCGCGCAGACATACTTGACGTGGTTGGAGAGCCATGGAGATGAAACTACACAGGTCTACAAGGATGAGATGAAGAAGGCGGAGGAGGAGATCAAGCCGATCATGATGAAGATGTACGCGGCGACAACGGACAAGATGCCCGAGGGTGTGCCGCAGCCTGATCATGTATACAAGCCGGATAGTGAGGGTAATATGCCTGGAATGCATGGACAGGAATCAGGTCCAAAGGTCGAGGAGGTGGATTAGTAAACCAATCCACCAAATTAGTCACAATGTTAAGCTTTATTATTTTTTCTCGTTTTACCTGCAAACTTGCTTAGTATCTTTTTAGCTACGTTACGAATTATGTTAAAAAATCCCTTATGTTTCTTAGTTGAAGATGAAGATACTGGGGCGTCTGCTCGTCTCGATTCAACCGCTTTTTTTTTTGTTTGCGCTGCTGATTTAGGCGCCGCTGATTTAGGAGGTGACCTCGGTGCTTTTACAGTCATAATTTTTGTCCTCGGCTCCACAATCCTAGTTCCCGTGCGTATTGCCTGCTTCGCTGATTTGAATGCTTCAAGCGCATCAGGCACTTTATTTTTTAAATTGCGCTGACTTTGTTCCCATTCTTCACGTTCAACGCGACCAATAGGCTCATTTCCTTGTAGTTGTCTATAATAAGTTCTAATATGAGTTTTCATTGCTGTTTTCTTTTCTTCTTCAATAAGTAAGGGCTTTATTCTATTTCTTACTGCCTGAATCCGTTCTTGGTGTAACTCGTGCTTACTTTTACTTTTAGAAGACATTCTACTTATATATAAGATTAAACAACGCGCTTCATAGCATACAAAATACCAAAACCAATTAAAATAACCGCAATAGATACTTTGTTTTGTCCACTCAAAATAAAATATCCACGTGAATTCGCATCAGTCGGAATATTACAGACATCACACTTGACTCCCTGTATATTTGAATCAACTATACCTTTTTTCTTTAGTGAAACTTGTCTTACCCAGAGTTTCTGATACTGGGCGTAAACAATTAAACCGAGCTGTGCACATCGGAACATGAAAAAATCTACATGACCGTCGATGGGAAACGCATTATCTACAAGAATTTTCACCGCTTTCTTTGTGTAAATATTGGCTGTATTAGGAGCATTTACACTGTAATTCCAGTCGCCAAAATTAAACGCAACCGTATTATTGACAGCGTCCATCATCGTGCGATTGAACGGCACGGATAATGTCCAGACATCAGGTTTAGCTTTTTCTTCGAGGGCTTGATACTCAAGAAAAGCAGCCTCTAACTGCTTCACAAATCCGAGGGGGATGAGCGCATCGTCTTCAAAGACGAGACCATATTCTTCAGGCTGCGCGATAATCTTTGTCCAGACTGTGTAATGACTCAGGTAGCAGCCAACACCGCCTGCAGAATCAAGATCTTCATGATCACGACGTTTCTTGTACATGATATTGCGACGTGTTCTTAAAGATACTCTGGTGTCTTTCTCAATATCAATCGTTTTGCCATCGATGGCATCAAAACGCTCCCACGGGTATTTTTGTATGAGTTCTTGGAATCCAGGTTGCTGAAAAAAACGTTCCCAGCGATCTGCACGACTTTTAAGATTTATACAATATATCCGTAGATTCATCTCTACTCTGGGAGCGGTTTTCCCCAGAAGGCGCCGCGCTTCTTTACAGGGACGGGTGTGGGTGCAGTCAAGATTGGTTCTTGTTGCACGGGTGCAACTTGTACTCCCTTTATATCTGGTACTTGTCCCTTGACCTTTCTTACAGCGGCAACAGTACCCGTACCAGTAGCAGTAGCCCAATCCTCCTTCCACTTACCGAACATCGTCGCGCAGGCACGCGCCGCTCTAGCAAACATGGCACGCGCCGTAATTTCCTGTCCATCCTCTACACCGACACGAAAGACCATCTCATCACGCAGAGGATGCGGCAGCTTGTAACCTACATATGTGATCTCCTCCTTGTCAATCATGTTCTCATCCATCCATGTCTGCATCAAGTTGCCAAGCGTATGATCTTCGCCCTGTAAGATAATGTCAAATCCCTTCATACGCGCATCCGCCGGCTGTATCTTTATATTTTCGGGGAGATCACCTCTATCAACAGATGCATACAACATACACTTCTGCTGAAGCTTCTCCAAGGCTCGTCCAACAATATACTTAACCGACAACGTTCCCTTTGACTCCACCGTGAAATCAAAGCTGTACGGCTCATTCTTCTCATTAACTAAGAAACAGCGCTCAACTTCCATTGTCTTGAATTCGCGCATAAGTTTATCACGTCTCTCAGCCTCCTTCTCCAAAGACTTGGGATCTACCTTCTTTGTTGTCTGTAGCCACTTGTCGAACACTAGCTTCTGCTTATCAGAATCTTCATCGATTGTGTACTTATAGGAACACTGGCTGACAGGGCTGAATCGTACATGCTGACGACCGGTACCCACAGTGGCTCGAGCCGTCAGATCAATGGCTTGCGGCGCCTGATTCGGCTGCTTGCCCTTTAATATCGCAATAAGACAAGTCTGCTTAGTAATTGGATTAGGGTTAAAGAATTTAACGTTTCCAACAACTGTCGATTCACCTTCTCCGGTCGTAGAATGCTGACGAACCTCAAAATCGGCAGCCACCACATCACGGGAAGTATCCTTATCGCTCTCAGCACGAAGGTGAAAAGTAAACTCTTCGGGGTCCCAGGTAAGAGGATTCTCAGCCCAGACGGGCAGTAGACCGATACGATCTGCCAGCATCTCATTTGTCATAGGCGTGGTGTTTTTCGTAACACTTACATCGCTGGTTGAGCCGTCCTCCTTGATATCGGAACGAAACCCGACAGTCTCCACTTCGGTTAGAATAGCTCTGCGTAGCGTATTGGCATACGAAACGTGTGTCGGCTGTAACTGAAATGTAATCGTTAGGGGATCTACATTTACGGGGTTGTGAAATACATTGACTTCCTTTGTTGCCATCTATTCTGTCTAGTCTATATTCAATGTGGTTTATACTCAATTTTTACACGGAGTGCGGAACTTTTTAATAACTAGGTTCTGAGGAAATATCAAATGAGTCAGCAGGCGAATGTCTGTTATTACAGTAATCGCTGTGAATGGTCAAAGGCGTTTATGAAGGAATTGGCGCAGACACCTTGGGCGAATTCATTCAGTTTTTTTTGCGTTGACGCCGAGAAGCGGAAAGGACCTCTTCCGGCGTGGCTGAAGAAAGTTCCAACTCTTGTAATTAATGGAGAACAACAGCCGAGAACGGACGGGGACGTTATGAATTGGCTTTCTGAAATGAGATTGAAGAATTCCGGATCTGGACAACGTTCTGGAACTGGACAAATAGGATCAGAGCCGGAACCGGAAGGGTGGAATACGATGGAGCATTCGTCGTTCGCTCGTGGGTTTGGCTACAGTTTTCAGGATGCGGATACGACGACACAAGGTAATGGCGGTTCAACGATTCCTGGTGCATTTTCATTCTTAAATGGTACAGCAGGTCCGTCGCAGGGTGCGCCGCCGTCTATCGCGGATGTGAGGCAGAAGAGCAGAAAGGAACAGCAATTTGATACGCAGATGGAAGATTTCAAGAAGGAAAGAGATCAGGGAATGCCTGGAAATATTCCGCGTATGTAAAAAATGCGTTTAAACAAGTTTCAAACAATACTATTTAGAGGTATGTCTACCGCCCTTGGTGCTTTTTGCGTTCAAATTATTCGTTTTTTTGAGGAACTTGTAGACACGTTCCCGGAAGAGCGAGACATAAAACTTGGCTTGGAGGCGATCCAGGGAGCTAGGAAAATCAACCCTAAACTCATTCTCGATCTATTCTACGAGCATGTCTACAGGGATGCTCATGAGTTTATTGAGCAAGAAAATGATGACGGACTTGTTACCTATGCGAAGGCAAAGGTCAATAGTCAGTTTAATGAAATGTCATCGGCTCTTTTGATTTTTGATAAGCATTGGGATACGATGGCAGATTCAAATCGGAGCGCAATTTGGAAATATATGAAGGTTCTTTGTGTTCTGTGCGCAAAGGCAAAGGCATTAAAGGCGTAAAGTCGCCGCAAATCTTTCACGGTGATCCAGTAGATCATTCAGTATGGCGGGCAATTTAGATTCTGTTTTTTTCACAAAATACAATGAATTTTGTGAAGAACTCAAGGAGGCATTTCCGGAACGGAAAGATAAAATCACATTTGCAAAGACATTGACAAACGAATCTAAACTCGCTCGCTTCAAGGCTGAAGTACTTCCGACGGTGACTCCGAGCCGCGACTTGGAGAAGTGCCCTGGCACTGTTCTCCCTGGCGTCACGATCCCCGACTCAATCTGGACTGATTTATCCGAAGGAACACAGAAGGCGATTCAGCAATACTTGACTCTTCTCTCTTTCTGCTGCCAGGCTGGAACAGGCACATTTGACGCCAAGTGGGCGGAAGAGATGTTAAATGGCTGGAAGGACAAGCTAGATGGCGTGGATTTTTCATCGTTCTCGCAAAAAATTATGGGGATGTTCGCATCGGGAGGCTTACCCAAGATGCCTGAGCGTCTTCTTAAGGGACAGTTGGCGAAGTTGGCGGAGGAACTGGTGAAGGAATTCACTCCGGAGGATTTTGGTATGAATACAGCGGAGATGGCTGCTGCCGGTGATAATCCTATGCGCGCTTTCGAATTGCTCAGCAAAGTCTTCACGGAGAGACCGGAGATCATGCAAAACGCCATGAAGCGCATTGCGAAACGTCTACAAGAAAAGGTACAGCGTGGCGAACTACGGCCACAAGAGATGGCGAAGGAAGCCGAGGAACTTATGAAGGAATTTACAGACAATCCTGAGATGGTTAGTCTAATGGAGAGTTTCCGTGGTATGTTCGGTTTCGAAGACAAGGAGGCGGCGCGCGCTGTAGGTCGTGATGGTGAGAATCGTCTCTCAATCGTACAGGCTCGCCTCCGAAAGAAGTTAGAAGAAAAGAAGAAGCAGCGTGGTGGCAAATAAGATTTCCACAAACCCGTTAGAGAAGCTCGGATGAGTAGTAAAGGACCACTTTGCGACCCTTACTTCTGGGAAAATCCACGTGTCTTGGCTGGATCAGCCTGGTTACGAAGATGGACAGAAAATTTTGATAGTCGGTGCGCAAGTGATATTACAAATGAAGTGGCGGCTGTTTACATGTTCTTTTTTCTTGTAGGATCTGTTTTAGCAATTGCTGTATCTCAACCGTATCTTTTGCCTGTATTTATGCTCGTTGCAACATTGTACTTGAGTCCCGCCATTTTTGCTCTTTATAATTTACCAAGTGCTAACTGTGCTACAACAAAAGGTGGTCTTCCTGTATTACAGGATTATCAACACGTAGATTCATCAGGAAACGCCGTTGATCGTAAGACTTATTCATCGTATTTAGGTAAGAAAAATATACAGGAAGGTTTTGATCCAACCGGTCTAACTGAAACACTGCCAACGGCACGCAACCCGTTCATGAACGTGCTTGTGAATGAGATCAAGTATAACCCGAGCAAGCCGCCGGCGAAATACATTGGTAGCCCCGACGTACAGGACTCATTAGACTCCTTCTTCCGCGTTCAGTGGTCCAGTGATCCCACAGATGTATTTGGAAAGACACAGAGCCAGCGCCAATTCATAACGATGCCGAGCACAAGTGTACCGAGTGATCGCGGATCATTCCAGGATTGGTTGTACAAGATACCTGGAAAAACATGCAAGGAGGGTGGTCGTGATGCATGCTATCCTGGTACAGATGGCAGCCCGGTTACATGGCTGAATTCATGAGCGCCTCCAGTAATCGTGGCGTTATAATCTGATAGCGTCTCTTAGGACACTGCTCACGATGATCAACAATAAGATCATCCTCAAACACTTTTCTACACCACTCACAAAATGGACACGTATCCTTTTTGTGATCGGCGGATTTACAGTTCGAACACATAGTACAGTCATCTGTCTTATGTTCAAATGATAAGCATGTCTTACAGGCAGAACATGTAGATATGTTATGACCAAGTCGTTTACAGGCGGAACACGGCATCTTAAATAACTCTGTATTTTTCTTTATTATCAATTTTTCAACTATATAACTCTGTACATTGATTTTGATTGAAATTTGTACGAACCATACATGCTTTGTACTGATTTGATAAATTATAGCATGCCGAAGCCTCTGTATTTTGTTCTAGGCATTGTTCATACTCGTTATTAGGCGTTGATTCAGGTCCTGTTGATGCAGGTGCAAACATTCTCCTAACGAGTGCAGATCCTAGACCGAATCCTACTCCTGACGTCATACTCTCGGCTAATATATTGCCGAGACTAGGTTTATTGACTGCAAGTGCAGTTGTAGGTACAGTTGCAGGTACCTTTTCAGGTACCTTCGGCGCATAAAAGCTTCTCTTGATAGCTGTAGTACGAGGCATTCTATTTATCTGCGAAGTTTTTGTGTCTTCAATTTTCCGTTTTTACAACTGAAACTCCGTAAAGTCTTTCCCCGAGTCTGAAGAACAGATTTTACACAGATGCCAATGGCAGCTGATTCCCGATTACGTTGTCCCGGTCGCAACTTTACAGTACCCCGAACACCTTTGATACATCTACAAAATCGATTTAACTGTTTTCCTTTTCTAGTTCCCATTCTTCCTACTTTTATAAAAGAATATTTAGGGTAGATAGTCAGAGATGCAAGTCAATCGTCTAACACACCCCAGAGATGACCTTTGTGGAATTGATCAATATTTCAAGCAATCTGTCGGTCCTGGCGACTATACCATCAAGAATCTTGTCCCCGACGCGGCAAAGGTGAATCCGCTCTCCGTGGAGCAGCACTTAATTTACCCGCGCGAAGGATTTGGCTTCAATAACAAGAGCATTGACGCGGATTCAGTGTTGAGAAATCAACCCGAGTTCAAGAACAATCGGTGTATCGTACGGTCGCAGGCGCGCCCCTTCCTCACGGTGCCCTTTATGGGCGTCGGACGCGGTAACCCGGATGTAGAGAGTCTCTTACTCCACTCCGAGCAGGTTCGCCAGGGCAAGGAGTGCGGTACAATCTCAGAGGAGACCTATGATGGTCAATTCACTCCTCTCATTCCGAGCATTAAGGAGAATATCCAGAAGCCGTCGCACTTGGTCCCCGAAGTTGCCGCGAATGGCTGGATCCGCGGCGGCATTCCGTCAAGAGCCTATCTGCGTGATGTAAATTGCTAAAATAAATCTTACATAATTTTCGTAAGCAGCCATTAGAATGGTTGATTACGGCTCTGTCTTAGAGCATCCCTTTGAAAAGGAAGAAAACCCTCAGCGCTATAACCAAACACCGTTTGCCTACGTGTCGCCGAAACCCGCACGTGTTATCCTTGGTCTCTATGGCGGAAACGAAGTATCCTTAACGAGCGGCAACCGTGTAGATTTGGAGTCGGATCTATTTGGCATTACGCGCCCTACGACACATTGCCCTCAGAGGGAGCACCAGCCACCAAAAGGAGCGACTTTACTTCAGGGACAGATCATTGAACGAAAGAATCCCAAAACCAATCTCGTGATTAATGTTGAGCCGAAGCATTTACCGACGATTCAGCCGTGGGCGTATCCCGCTGTTTCGGCGCCGCTCCCTTTACAGCGAGAGACATGTGCGCAGCCGCATAAATATTAGGACTAGTAGAGAAATGACAACAGTCCAAATCAAACAAACAAATCTTACACGCCCTCGATGGGATGATTTTCATCACACCGATGATATGCGCATTACAAGCTATGCAGCTCGCTACTATCTGGCACCGCCCAATATCAATTGCCCAACATCCTTCCCGGTAGAAGCGACGACCCGTATCCAACAGAGTGGAGGAAGTTGGGTATCAGGGCAGTGGCGGACAGATGTGGAGAGTGATTTGAAGAATATCAATCGTTTTTCTAGTCGCATAAAGTGTGACAAGGATCTTTACAATCCCGAAACGAATAAGATGAATCGGACATTCTATGAGTCGGCGCCCGACGAGAGTTTCCCCAAGTCGTTTCAAAAACTAGTGAATCCCCCGTGTACATTACGGGCGACTGGATGGAATCGCTGGATACCTCTTCCTCATCAACCGCAGGTCACCTTTGAAACACCGTTTGATTTCTACATTCCTTCTCGTGACTTGGACAAGGAAAGATGCAAAACACATTAATTGATAGTAGTTTAAGGGAATTGCCGCTCATATTGATTTATTTAAAAATCAATCTTCACGGTAGTATGGAAGTTGCCGCCCTTATCGGTCTCATAGGTCTCGGCTATGGAGTCGCTAAACTAAGCGAACCCACGAAGGAAAAAGGAAGTATTGTTCCAGCAATACCTGGTGCTACACGACCGAAGGTGAACGAGGGATTTACAAATAGTCGTCCGATGGGTGGCGCTGCCCGTGGCTTTGCTCCCGATCTTGATCAAATGTACCAATTGCCAAGTGGTCAGAGTTATCCGAGTGAGCCGAGCCCTGGTCCGCATGGAAATGCTTTTGGATATGCCACACAGAAGCCTCCGATCGCTCCCAAAGTGGATTTCGATAGTATTATGCCGGCACCTGAGTCACTTGAAGCTACAAAGCCGAGTGTAGCTGCAAATCCGAGTGGTGTCGAGGAAGATCCTGATTACAGTGATAGTGATTTTGTAGTCAGCCCCTTAACTGGACAGCGCATGCCGTCGAGTGAATTTAAGCACAATAACATGGTACCTTTCTTCGGAGGTCGTGTAAAGCAGAATGTTGCCGCGAACACGAACAGTTCTCTCTTAGACAGTTTTACAGGGTCAGGTATAGACCAAATCAAGAAAAAGGAAGTTGAAACGATGTTTAACACGGCACAGACGCCCTTTGGTAATCCCTATGGTCTAGAGGCGAGCGCCGATTTTCTCAAGGATCGTATCAATACGCCGAGAAACCGCGCTGGTGAGCGCCCGTTTGAGCAGACTCGTGTCGGTCCGGCGCTCGGTGAAAAGCACGGTCTCACAGGCAAGGGTGGATTCCAGCAAATGGAGGTTAACGATATTATGCGTGCGGCTATGCCGACCACTGATAAGTTGCGTGTAGCCGATAATCCTAAGTTGACATTCAAGACGCCGGTCATTCCTGGACAGCGTTTCATCACATCCAGCCCTGAAAATCCGGGCGAGGTTAGAAAGTATCGCCCTGACCGTTTCTTCGTGGATGACACAGGTGAGCGTTACGTCGGTGCCTTCTCAGAGGAGTCACAGAGAGAGACGTCGAGACCGATCCAGACAATGAAGCACGTTACGAGACCTGAGACGAGTAGTGAAATCATCGGACCGGCGCAGTCTCAGGATTTTGGAGAGTCGTACGTAACTGGCGCTTACAGAACACCGATGGCGCAGCAATATGGTGGTGCGGGATTCCGTAACGCAAACATGAACGAATATTACACGAACAATCCTGATGCGGCTGAGGCTGACTACGGTAAGTCTGCAATTGAGATGCGCCCGAATGAGCGTTCAGCCACGTCGGATAGAACAATGGGCTTGAACTTGTCTCCTGCAGATACGGGTCTAGGCGCAGTCCACTTTGAGGATGACGCGAGACCGACGAGACGTGGTGAGACGGTTGGCAATATCCGCCAGTCTGGCACGGCGACAGGCTATGCGCAGGGTGCGCCGTCAATCACGGTCTGGGATCCGAGTGATGTGGCGCGCACGACGGTCAAGGAGACGACAATTGAGTGGGGATACCTGGGTAACGCGATGCCGGCATCCGCCCCGACAAAGCTCAAGGTTTATGATCCTGATGATATCGCGAAGCCTACACAGAAGTCGCAGTTATCGGCGAAGTCAGAGTATTTCGGCGGTGGCAATTCAGTCAACAAGGATTTTACCAGTCATGACGCTGCCTACAACATGCGCACGAACCCGAATAAGGAGCAGATCGCCAAGGGACGTAAACCGATTGCTGGAAATGGCAATATTGGTGTCTTCACAGGCGAGAAGAATGGTGTAACATACAAGAAGCTTGATGCAGATAGCATCAATGATCGCGCCCTCGCCGTTAACAGTATTGTTGGACTACCACCTGGATCTGGCGATATTGGGCGCGTAAAGTATCGTGTTCCCCTCAAAATGGACGTCTCAAGCCAGCGCAATGACAGGGCATTTATTGCGTCCGTTGAGGACAACCCTCTTAACCAGTCTTTGCGGAAGAATGCGGAGCTGGATTTACAGGCGCTCGGTTTAGCGCACTGATTTACACAATTATTTTATATGATTTTATATGATTCTTATTGAATCAATTAAAATTAATTACGTCTGTAGGATTTCTTTGTTTTATGATTACCACCTTTTGTTGTAGGCGGCGACCATTCTTTAGTGTCTCTATTATAAGTATAACCATCTTTTCTAACATTTTTCATTTGTGCTAATAATATTTCAGCATTCTTAATATTATCTACATTTACTTCATTAGCGGTTTTTATTGAAGAAAGAATAGTGTTTATATTTTCATTTCTATTTAATCTTGCTATTATACTATCATTGAGAAGATTTTTAACTCTCTTCTGGCTCAAAAACATTGGATTTGTTTCTTCAATCACTCCGTCATTTTGTATCATTTCAGTAATTAGTTTTATTAATTCTTCCCCGCTTACTTCTGTTGCAAGTTTTTTGGTTGTTAAGTGTTTTCCATATTGATGAGCTGCTACTCCACCGGCAGCGGCAACGGCAGCAATAACAACAAGTGGAAAGCCGGCACCTGAAACTCCAAGAACTGTACCAACTACTGCTCCCACTGCAACTTTTGCACCTATACCAAGTCCAGTTTTAAGAACACTAGTAATCGCTCTTAAACGATGTTGTGCCGATGCACCTTCTACGCCTGCTGATACTAATGTTGATGCAGCGCCTATAACGTGCCCTGTCTCTTTAACAGCAGCATCCAATGTAGCTGTGGCAGCTCCTGTTAATGAAGCCGCACCAAGTACCATTCCCAATAGAGATGCAATTTTCGCAACCAATTCCACTTTACTAATCTTCGCGGCAAGTTGTTCACGATTCATTGTACGTCCATCTATTAACATTTGTTTGAATGCGTTTAGTTCTTCTGCTGCTTGTTTTTTTGTTGTAGGATCCTGTAAAAGTTCTTGATATTTTTGAAGATCTATACCTTGAGCCATATTGCCTGATTTTTTTGCTTCTATTGCTTCCTGAAATTGTTTTATCTTAAAAGCATTATTTCTATGATTAATATATCTATTTTCAGTAAATCCAAATAATGCAGGCGCATTATTTGCTATATAATTTTTATATGTACTTGCTTGAAAGGGTATGTACTCGGGATTTTTTTCATTTATGACACCAGTTTTATAGTTAGGATTTTTTACACTTTTTCTATTCGGTCCGAGATTGCTGAGTTTCCAATACCTTTTTTTCTTTGATTCAAAATTTAATATTTTATTTCCGTTCTTTTTATTCTCACGTTGAAAGTTCATCATTTCATAACCCCTTGATATACGTTTTTTATGTACATTTTTACAAAGTCTGTCGCCTTCAGGTGCAGCTGGATCTAATGGTTTACAATTTTCAAATTTGGCAAAAGAGGGTTTTTTCCAGCCAAATTTGTTTGTTATTGATTTAGAAACGCTTTTTATGGCTACATTGGCAGCGATATCGGCTGCAGCGCGTGCCTCATCGTCATTCTTTCCTTTTGCTCTACTCATAGCATAAGAAGCAGCGTGCGCGGTTTTTCCTGTAATGAACTCGCTTGAATTCTTAGCAAAGTGACCAATTGATTTTAAAAAGGTCATTCTCTTCTAATTAAGTTAAAGAAATAAAACAAGTTGAAACAATGGCTACACAGATCCGCCCTGCCTGGATTTTACATGGTCCTGCTGGAACAGGTAAAACACAGTGGATTCAACAAGAAGCAAAACAACGGTCTTGGCGTCTATTTCGCTGGAATGTACGCAACGATAGGAGTCTGAGAGAGGGACGCGAAATTTTACATAGTCAGGTCAGATCACAGGAAAAAACGTGTATTTGGATTGAAGGTGCTGACGATTTAACGCAGGAGTCACAAGCGTTTTTACGCCGTATACTTGATACACGGTCACAGGAAGTTCAGTGCGTTCTAGAAGTTCGCGACATTTGGAAACTCTCGTCGCCTATCCTGTCGCGGTGTCTTGTAAAGACACTACCGAATGAGTCATCATTTAGACGTACAATGATTGAAGGAAAAGCTAAAGAACTTGGATTATGGTTAGCTGTTGATCTACCTGAAGATCTGCTCTCGTTGAAGTCACTGAATGACTATAAACAAGGAGGCGGCGATCCGATGCTCTATTTAAAACGTATTGTAGATTTACATTCAACAAACCAGCAGGTTAGAGAAAGTCTACGGCGTTCTTTGGCTGGATATTCTCTGTGGACACAGGTTGCGTGGTTGGTTTGTTTACTGCGTCCAGATAGAACAATATAAGAAAACAATTTTCATCAGGACGACATATGGATATCCAGGAGGGAATCGATGTATACAGTACGGCGAAAAGTGAATATACGCAGCAATTTTGTATATTCTTGATCCCAGCTCTTCTAACCTATTTTCTGAGTTTGCTTGATGAAGCCAAAGAGAAAGAGAAAGATTTAAAGAGAGTTCTCTGGACTTTTCAGAATTTACTAAAGGATATTCCTGAATGGAACACGGATAAGGTTATGAGAGAAACGGAGATAATTCAGTCAAATACCAAGTGTGATTATTTGGAGGAACTGTTGACAGCTGTTTTTGTTGCGCACACCAAGGTTCTGTCTGCAATTCGTATAAATAGTAAAAGCAAGAAACTTCAGATCACCATTCCGAAAGTTGATCATTTTTTACATAGAACACTCTCTGAGTGTGCCAGAAGCCTTTGGTCAAATGCCTATTTGTTTTCTGAGCAGGCAACTTCAGTTGATAGACAGAAGAATCTACGGCAGGTTGAACATTTACTTCACCAGGCTATTTTACAGTCTATTCGTGGAATGTTGCCAGTCAAGAACATATTGAAGGAATATTTGACAGATGATGGCGATGTTGAAGGCGAGAAGGATGAAAAGGAAGAGGAAGTCAAAGAGGAAATCAAAGAAGAAATCAAAGAGGCTATAACTGATCCTGTGATTGAAGGTGCTACTGTAACAAAACTCCCTGCAGTGGAAGACCTTTCAGGAAGTGTTTTAGAAATACAAACAGAAGAAACAGAAACAGAAACAGAAACACAAAAAGAAACAGAAAAGCCGCCTGTCATTTTTGTAGATACTGAGCAAAGTGTAAAATTCACAGATCACGACGCAATGTTTGATTCAGATAATCCTGGTCAGAATTCAATTGATATGAAAGAACACATGGAAGAAAGTGATCTCGCTTCTGTATCAGCCATTGATATCCTAGATCCCCTTGCAGGTGGATTGGATGATTTTGAGGATCTAGAAAAGCCTGCCGATCAACCCATGGCTCTCGGTGATTTTGAGACACTGGCGTAGTTCCTTTAAATCTTTTTTCGGACTGGTTCGCAGAGATTCTTCCCGGATGGACGTACAATTTTGGATGGCAATTGCACTCGGTGGTGTATTCATTGCGATTCTAGGAAGTATTGCTGAATATATGCGCGAAAAGGCACTGCCGAAGCCGAAAGGAGTCGTTCGCGATTTCTTGATTGGCTCTGTTCTTACATCACTCTTATTTCAACTGATTCCTGACTCAATGACTGACATTGTCAATGGAATGCCTAAATTTTCATTACCTGGTGTACAGTCAATGGAGCCTGAACTACAGGTTGGTGTTCCTAAATTCTAAATAATGAGTAAGATGCTTAAGCAAACAAGAAAAAATAAAAAACTACCAAATGCTGAACTACAAGTTCTCTGGACTGGACCGCCTCTCGGTCCCCTTGAGAAACTCTCATTGGCGTCTTTTATAGCTTATGGACATCCTGTTATCCTCTATACATACAATCCGATTGATGAGATTAAGAAACAAATACCGCCTTCAATCAAGTACGGTATAAAAGTTGTAGACGGTAATACGATCCTCAATCGTGATAAACAATTCAAGTTTGAAGGAAGAAACAAAGCCTATGAATTTCTTCCTTTTAGTGATCTTTTTCGTTTTACAATGCTCCATAAAAAAGGCGGTCGTTGGATTGACTTAGATATGACTCTTATTAAGCCGCTCCCCAAAAAATTAATAGCAATGAAATATGCTTTCAGTAGCGAGAGAACTATTCAGAAAGGTGCCTATAAGCAGAAAACACCGGAAATTCCCGACATTGGATATGTACAAGTGCCTGGTCCTGGCTCAGAACTTACAACGTGGATGATGGATAATATACCTGATACAACAACTTTAAAAACTCCGTTTGATTTTATGAATTTATACAGAAAAGCCCTGGTCGAACTTAAGCTTGAAAAGTATGTTCTACCTGCAAAGGCATTTTTACCGTTGAACTGGTGGGATATTAAGGAAGCGTTTGAGGAGGAGCAAAAATGTTTTCCATCCAAATATGGACAGAAGGCATTTTGTAAATCGGATCTGATTCCGAAGGACGTCTACGCAATTCACTGGTTTCGCGCCATTTTAAGAAAGAGAAAGATTCCCTTTGAAACTGCCGAGTATGAACCAGATTCTCTCTGGGGTGTAGTTCTCAAGGAAATTGAGAAGAGAACAAGTATGACAAACAGCGACGTATTTTAGCAAAACAAATTATAGACTTTTGTCTTCTTGGAAACTTTTTCCTTGGAGACACGAAATTTGTCAAAGATCGGACGAGTAATCTGTTCAGATGGAACAGCATCATGAACTTTCGCCGCAATAACTTTATAAAGTTCAAAATCGGGGTACCGTTCTGTTCCATTTGGCTCCATCATTACATTTCGTCCATCTTCATCGATCATCCATGTCCAGAGCAAGTTGTAGAGATCTGATTCAGTCTCTTTGATTTTGAGACCGGGTTCTGAGCTCAAAATATGCGCATGTTTTTTTATAAGTGGTTCAACTGGGAAGAGACCCTCAAAGAGACTTACAGCCAATCTACATAAGTCGAAGGACGGGTTGGGGTGAATGATGGGCTCATTATTGTCTGTAACTAGAGGACCAAAATTATATTGATCTCCAGCATCATTGCCTACACAGAAATCATCGCTACAAAATAGTTTCTTGTTTATCCAGAAAATTGCACGACCGAAATCTATGATGCGGAAAATTTTGCCATAGGTTGGTATCTTCCAGACATGTCCATCTCTTGAGCTATAATGAATAAATTTTTCGTCCGTTTCTATCCATACAATATTGTTTGTGTGAAGATCATTGTGCGAAAATCCGAACATACTCTGAGCAACGCAGAGAGCTGAAATAATCTGAAAGATCCAGGCAAGCCAGATCTCGTCCCATTTCTCATCACCAGGCTTTGCACCGATTTCTTCAAAGTTTTCTAAGAGTTGATCCATTGTGCCTTTACTTGATTCTGTAAAGAGAAGCATAACGGGAAAATTCTTTATTTTTGCAAGAACATTGAGAGAATCATTATCATCGTCATGATCTTCAGCATCTTCAGCATCTTCATCTGCTGCTTCGCTTGCATCGTCTGCTTCGCTTGCATTATCACTCGATTCTTTACATGAAACGCTAGCCATTGACGTAGTGTCCAATGATTCTAGTTCAACAGTTTCTTGTATATTAGCTCCCTCTAAACTTTCAAGTTCTTCCTCAGACTGTGTATCTGAGCTCGTCTCTGAGTGAATTTCAGACGGAGGATCAAAAATCGCATCAAGAACCTCCCGATTCAGATTTTCCTCATTATCTACACTGAGCTGAAAAATTCCCGATTCTTGGTGATCCCAGAACCATCGGCAATGACGATACGTTGAAAAGACATCCGAGATATTATACGAATATGTCTCAGACACGCCTCTGAATGCTCCATAAAAATAATGAAAATGAGGACTCACATTGCCCTCTCTTAGCTTAGAAAGGCAGTACGACGCTACGGCTTCCACGTAAGCTTGATTCATAGGAGTCTCCAACTTCTTCTTAACTTTGTCATTCGCGTTTTCTTGAAAAAAAGATACGCCGCTGGCATCTTCAACTCCATATTTACCTCGTAACCAAGAAATCGGATCCAATAAATGTGTAACTTTCATAAACCCAGAAATATCTCTAAGTTCAACGCCCGAGTCTTTTACATTTTTCTCTACGGTTAGGTTCATGGCTCCACTTCTTGAAATTCCAGGTGCCCCAACTATCCGAAAACTGTGGTCCATATGTACATTATGTTTATCTCCAGAAATATCATACAAATGAAGCAGTCCGGGATGAAGGCGATGAAGTTCTGAAAATGAAGTAAGAGTGAGAGGTCTTTCTTTTAAGAAAAACTTGGGATGAGGAATTTGGATTCCACCTGTAAGCATTCCTCTGTTCTTGATTGTCGTGTGAAAAGCAAATCTCGTGTATGCCGCACTTTTTTTCTATGTGTCTAGTTTATCAAAGCTTATGGCAGCCTCCGCATCAATGAATGTCTCTTTGCGAAAGTTTGACATGAAGAAGATCCCCCAGGACGCCGTCGCCGTTTTTATTGGACGCCGCCGTACCGGAAAGTCGACTCTCGTTCGTGACTTGCTTTTTAACCATCAGAATATGCCCCTTGGAACAGTAATTAGTGGCACAGAAGAGTCAAATTCTTTCTACGGTAAAATGATTCCGCCGCTATTTATTCATGGCGAGTATAGTGCTATTATTTTGTCAAATTTCGTCAAGAGACAGAAGATGATGATGGCACGTATTATGAAAGAACAGGCGGCAGGGCAAATGGTGTCACGAGTTGATCCGAGATCCTTTATGATCCTGGACGACTGTATGTACGATGACAGTTGGACACACGACAAGAATATTCGCTACCTTTTCATGAACGGTCGTTGGCTCAAGGTGTTCTTTTTGATTACTATGCAGTATCCACTGGGCATTCAGCCAGCTCTTCGTACAAACGTCGACTATGTCTTTATCTTGAGAGAACCGTATTTTACAAACAGAAAGCGCATTTTTGACAACTATGGCTCGGCGTTCCCGTCATTTGAGTTCTTCTGCCAGATTATGGACCAATGTACACAGAACTATGAATGCCTTGTCATAGACAACACCAGCCAGAGTAATAAAATGGAAGATTGTATTTTTTGGTACAAGGCAGAACAGCATTCCGACTTTCGCATTGGTGCGCCCGAATTTTGGGCGCACTCGGCTGCGCATTTCAAGGAGAAGGATGAGGAGGGCAGCAATGAGTACGATCCGAATGCCGCCCGAAAGTTGAAGGGACCCGCAATAAGCGTGAAGAAATTTCCCGGACAGAATTAGAGGATATGAGAAAAGTCATTATACAAAGCTTAATCATACTGTTCATCGCATGTGTTCTTCTGGGTTGCGACAGATTTTACAGAATTAATGAAGGGTTTCTAGGAGAACGGTGCGGTGTTGACCTGTTGTCGTGTAAAAACCAACCGAAGGAGAAATGTTTCAATGGATACTGCGAAGAAAACAGGACATCGCTTCTTCCGAGAGATACAGGGCTGCCCGTTTTTCCTTGAGCCTTGGTAGAATGGCGCGTTCATACGGATTGTTAGGACTAGTTGTTATCCTTTTGGCTGTATTAGTTGTAGTTCCCCTCCTAAAAAATCTCTTTCCGGCTGCGTTTCCTTACGAGGGATTCCGCGATTTAGATTGCGCGGGTGTAACGTGTGCCGAGGGGCAGTTTTGCCAGGAAAATAAGTGTATTCCTGTGTTTGTACAGTAATTACGAGTGTAAACAATGATCTTATATTAAAAAATACTTTAATATAAGATGATACAAAATATAGTAAAAGCTACAAATAATGTTGATTTCAAAATAACAAAATGGATATATGAAAATATTGGTCTTAATAAAAATCCGCTTATTTCAAAAGCCCCCTATTATCTGGGTCTATTACCCTATGAATTATATGTGATTCCCGGTATGTTTTTAGCTATATTTACAATGTTTTATGATAAATCATTCAATCCTATTCAATTTCATCTTTTACCCCATTGGTTTGCTTTCAGTGTTGCGACCTATATGAAACACAATATAGACCGAGTTCGTCCAGGATGCTTGAAAGGAAAGGGCTTAGATAAATTAATTGACCCTAAACATTGCCTTGGTGGTACCATGCATCAGAGTTTCCCTTCAGGCCATACTATTATTGCCGTCGCATTGGCGACAACTCTCCATATGTATCTATCAGACAGTACAAAGAGTAATGAGGATAAAACGTTTTTAGGAATACCTTTTTATGATCCGACAATAAAATTGGCTCTTGTGTCTTTTGGTTATTTTGTTGCTTTAATGACAGCATTACATCGCGTGTCATTTGGTTATCATCATTTTAGTGACGTATGTGTTGGTGCCTTATTAGGATATGCAATTGGTTATTCAATATATAGCTTAACAAATATATGTAAAGCTGTTGATGTAAAAGAAAAAGAAGATGGAATAAAGGAATGGCATATAATTCAAGTGGCAGGCATGGCACTGTCGTCAGTAGCCTTATTACATTTTTTTATATATAAATTCAGTGACTTGTCTGAGATTCAACACTAATATTATTGTACAAGTTTATTTATAGCGATTCCCTTAATTTTACTTACTTCAATTGTACCTGGTTTTGTTTGTATGCCTTTTCCTTCAAGGACAGCCCAATTAAACAAATCGTTTCGTTTTGCTTCAGGGATTACTAAATCAATGTATTCGCGATTTCCGACACCAATACAAATGAGTGTAGCTACTCCATAATCACGTGAAATAGTTCTTCCACATGCAATTAATCCTCTGAATGTCACACTTATTTTTCCGTCAAGGCGCTTTTGTGTATCAGGATATAAACCGCAGGTTGGAAGAAATTCTGCAGATGTCCAGTAACCGAATTCTTTGAACTCTTGACTTGGTGTTGGTTCTTTTAATAACATTTGTTCCTGGGTTTTCATGGGCAAAAGTGCAGGAACCTCTCCTCGTTTTCCTAGCTTATATGGAGGCTGTTCTCTGCTGAGAAGTAATCCTGCGCATCGTGATTCTCTGTAATGAACCCATCGTCTATATTCCGAATTACAGTGATTTAATGCTGAACACCAAAACTCATGTGGGCGATGCGCTTTCCAATATCCTAGTGCCCATACAAGTTGTGCATAGGAAACAGCATGACTTTTACAGAAACTGTAGTAAACCAGTTGATTTAAGTCATCAATAACCTGATTTATTACACTATCCTGATAACCATGTTTAATCATTTCGAGACGAAACTCTACGCGTGCTTTGGGATTTCCCTTTGCAAAGGCTTTTCTCCAACGATCCGCAATCGCTGTATCGCAATTAAAGATATAGCGAATTTTTTGAATAGCATCATCGTCGTACACTATTGGACGTGTCAGTGGAGTTTGATTATTATCAAGTAGTCGCCATTTATTAAGAAATTCCTGTTTTCTTCCTTCTGCTGCTGCAGCTGGGCGAATAAGTGCTAATGCCACTGCAATATCGGAAATTCCTTCAGGTTTCATTTGCATAAAGAGTTTTCGCATACCTCGGCTTTCACCAAGAGTAATACCAATATTCCAGCCCTTAGCAAATACACGTTCTGTCATCCAATCTCGATTAGGATAAGCAATTAATTGTCTTTCAGGACAAATATCAGCAAGTTGTGCAAGTCCTCTATTACTAAGAAGATCAATCTTTATGAATCCTTGCGCTTCAGTGTCATCTTTATTTAATTTTATTTGAAAGAGTGATACGCCATTTGATTCAATCTCTTTCAATCGCAGTTCTTCAGGCACTTCACCTTCTTCTTCAAAGATAACTATTCCTCCGCAGTGTTTACTATAATTTTTGAGTGTACCGCTGCGAGCATTTTTTATTTCAGCAAACTGTTTGAGTTCTTCTGCTGTTAGAAATTTTTCTGGAACGGCGCCACGCCGATTTACTGCTGTAGGAATTGGTTTATTATTGGCTATAAGTACATCTTTGATTGATTGGCGTGTATTTACTTTATTAGTCCATAAACAATAATTTGATACACGCCCCACTTGATTTGGATATTTTTTTGAAATAAGACCATATATTTCTTCACGTCGATTATAAGGAACATCAATATCAATATCAGGCATATCTTTGCGTAAATAGTTCATAAACCGTGCAAGTTGAATTGAATTTTTAATGGGGTCTACATGGGTTATTCCCAGTAAATAAGTTACAAGTGATGAACCCGCGGACCCGCGAATAATATGCGGCGGAGGATTTGGTCCTAAAGATTTAATAATTTCAAGAACCGTTCGAACTTGAAGAAATACAGGTGCAAAATTATTTTTATCAATAAGTTCGTATTCTTCCTCAAGTTGATTAATATAACGCAAATCATCAGGAATTTCACGTATAAATAGAGGTTCAAGAAGAAGTTTTGCCTGTATATCTTTTTTTATTTCTTTTATCTTTACGGTCTTAGGTATAGATACATTTTTTTTAAAGAATGTATCTATCTGTAATTGAACCTGATTCATTGCTCTGTAGTTTTATCTTTTGAATATCTCAATTTTTAAGCATGTACTACATGATTAAAAAATTCTTCAGTATCGGAATCGAACCAATTACCTGGGGAGACTTATTGCTTAGACATTGTCTACAATCCCCCGCTCTACCAAATGAGCTAACTGAAGAGTTGGTATAGACAAATACCAACTCTAGAGTTTACATACTTATAATCTATTTACTCTTCCTTCTTCTGGGTCTTTCTCTCGATTGCGAGATCCGCGGAACCTGATGAGGAGAACATGCCGGCAAAGGCGGAAGTTCCTGATCCGAGGGAAGGTAGTTCATCTTCCTTCGGTACACCGCTTACAACGTTCATCGTAGCACCTACACCCTCAGGGACACCATCATCGGAGAAAACAGTCTTCTTCTGACTACGCCCAGACTCGCGTTGCTCTCTGTGGAACACCTCGCGCGCCTCCTCGTTCTCCTTATACTTCTTCATGAGCGTGTTGAGCTGATCCTCGGCGTATTCCTGCTCGGCAACCTCGTGCGGGTCGGGATGCCACGGCAGCCACTTGCCCATCTCGCCTACAAAGATATTGTGAAGAGGATCAGTGCGCTGGAGTTTCTTCGCCCGAACCTCGGCTTCGCGCTTGTCGCTGTAGACGCCGCGAATTTTTAGACCACGCACAGTTGTCTGGAAATTGTTCTGTGCATAGTAATCGTCCTCGAGCTTGGTCTTATTCTTGAAAAGGAAGTCGTCGAACTCGTCATTCAACTTGGACTGAACAAGCTCCTTCTGGTTGGTCTTTACGAACTCCTGAAGATCGGTCAATACAGTGTCGACGCGCATCTGTGCACCACGACACAGGGTCGCAGCGCCACTGAGGTCCTTTGATTCGAACTCAGCAGCCTGCTTATCAAGCTTGTCATTGAAACTCTTAACCTTTCCGACAAGGAACTTCTCAAGATTTTGTGTGCGAACTTGGAATTCATACTGCTTCAAAAAAACAGTAAAGAAATGTGTATCCTTCCGGCTTAATACCTTCTCGGGGCTGAGGAAACTCAGAAGAGCCCAGCGCTGGCTAGGAATCTCGGCATCCTCGGTTAAGAAATCTTCACGCTCAGCTGCCATTCTTCTTTACAAATGTAAAAGCTTTATCTTTAAACTCCGCATTAAAATTTCTTTTTCCTAAATATAGAACAAACATGGACGTTGCTGAAGTTATCAATCGTGCGATCAAATACCTGATTGAGGGTCTCGTTGTAGCTGGTGCCGCGCTTTTTATCCCCCGGAAGACCCTGCCGGTCGACGAGATCGCCACATTGGCGCTTGTCGCGGCGGCTGTCTTCGCTGTTCTTGACTTAGTCTCCCCGTCTATTGGCGTAACGGCTCGCCAGGGTGCCGGCTTCGGTATCGGTGCAAATCTTGTAGGATTCCCCCGAGGCTTGTAAATAGATAGTATGAAACGCATTTTGATTGTAACTTGTAGATACAATCAACATGCTCACATTGACCTATATTGTAGTCGCTATTGCCGTTATCATTGGTGTTTCACTTCTTTCAAAAGAAGGCTTTACAAGCCCCGGAACAATGGATCAGCTCTCATCAACACACGTAGATACAGAAGAGGATTATCTTTATTACAGATTCATGTATCCGAAGATTGTTAGAAAAGAGATCGCGAATATGACGGGAGGTGACCCTGGACCGTTGTTTCCAACGCGCTTTTAATTGTGAAGTATAAGTAAAATGGCAGGTCTCCCCCCGCGACTCACGCAGCCCGAAATTGAAGCGATTGTGGATATTCCCCAATCACAGTTACGCAGAGTTGGCGCAGGCGGATTTGGAGAAACCTACAAAGTTATCTATGGTGGAAAAACATATCTTCGTAAAGATATTGCGTTTCACGGTGACACCTTTACAAAATGGTCATTTGGCACGGAAGTAAAATATCTTGAACTTGTCTGTTCGCACCCACTTTATTCATTGCTTCCTCTTACACCGTACTATTTTGGCTCAATGATTCGTGATGATACAGGGTACATCATAGAAGAACTGTTTTCAGGCGCAAATCTTGATGATATTCTAAAGGACAGATATCTTACAAATGACGAGGCAATTTTTATTACTGTGTCTCTTGATTTCTATGTGCATCGGTTTTTTCACCAAAACTTGGGAATTCTTCACTTGGATTTAAAACCGCAAAACATTTTTGTTCGCATGCACGAAAATAAGATCGTATCCGTTCATTTACTGGATCTTGGTTTAACACGCGCGATTGGTGAAGAAGGACATATATCAGGCACACGCGAGTTTATGCATCCTACACAGATCAGTACCAGAAAGAGTGGTATACGAAAGATAAAACATATTCAAGAATTTAATACATATGCTCTTGATCGTATACTTGGTTTTATACATGGTGCGCAAGCGCCGCCTGATTCTATACAGGAGATCAATACGAGACCGTTAGTTCCGAGACCATGGGAAGCAGATATACCAATGTCAATTACGAATGTACTCTGTTCAATCGGTCTAATGGGCGCTGTCCCGAGTGAAACGATATCAGTATTATTGAGTATTCCTGGTGCGGATATAAATAAACTTTCAGGGGATGGAAATACGCCGCTTATTGTAGCACTAGCTAACAAAAATAAAGTAACAACAATTTCTTACATTCGTAATGGAGCCGACATCAATTTAAGAAATAGGAGAGGCACGACTCCCTTACATTGGGCGGCGTCACAAGGGTTAATGGGCGCATTGAAAATGCTACTCGACAATGGTGCAGAGAAAGATGCGCTCACTCTTCCAACAGATCCCTGGGAGCCGCTTGCGACGCCAATTCATTGGGCGTGTAAGGCAGGACAACTTGACACTGCCATGGCTCTTCTTACTGCGGGTGCTGACCTTGCCTTGAGAGACGGCAATGGACAAAGTACATTGGATCTCGCACAATTAAAACCCGAAATGTCATCTTTTGTTAAGATGTTAGAAGCCTACAAAGAGAGAACGGGCGCAAATATGGGCGGTCAGCGCACTAGACGTAATCGACGCCAAAGAAATAAAAAACATTACAGTAGAGCGAAATGATTTTTCCTACAATCATCTTACTTCTCATTGGCTCTGGCTTATCGCAAGATACTGAAAGGGCTGGTATTATTCTGAATTATAAGGACAGATACCTCTTGGTTCAGAATAAGTTATCCTTTCGCTGGAGTTTTACAAAGGGACACGTTGAACCCTTCGATATAGATTTACTCGAGACAGCGCAGCGCGAAGTTAAAGAAGAGTCCGGTTACCTTGAACACGAACAGTATACAATTGATGATACCGAACCGAAAGTCTATGGGAAATCAACATATTGGACTGGCACTGTGATAAGCCCTGATCCACCTAAACTTAAAGAGGACGAACACCTTGGGTTTGGTTGGTTTACAAAAGATGAAATGCGGAAGTTGAAAACAACGACCGATATAAGCGAGTGGCTTTAAACTTCAATGAATTTCTGGTGTTTCTTAGTAGAATCATGTCTGCTTTTACGATAAGGCTGATATGATCCTCCGCATTCACACATAATCACTTGTTCATCGTTTGCCTTTTTCTCAAGTTTATGCTGAGCTTTTACTTTTAAACTTTCTTCTTTAGTTTCTTCTCTTTGTTCCCTAATCGTTTCCTTTCTTTTTTCTGACCATATGCGTTTGCGTTCAGCAACAAGTTCTTTATTCGCTTCTACATATTTTTTATTTGCTTCTTTTATTTTGTCTTTATTTTCTTCATAATAATTTTTCATATATTCAAGATTTGCCTCAGGGTGCTCTTTTGCATAGTTTCTTGAATATTCACGTCTTTTTTCAGCGTTGATTAAACGGTAATCAGCCTGGTATTGGTCAGCCTTTTCTTTATTTTGTTCAATATAGTCTTTGTGTTGTTCAATAATGTTTTCTTTATGAGTTTCATAGTATTCTTTATTCACATGAGTTATATATTCTTTATTTAATTCATAGTATTCTTTATCATATTCTTTCTTTTCATCTGTTGTCATATGTGCCCTTATCATGTTTAAATTAAGAGGATCATCGGCTCCTAAACAGATATAGTAATCTTCTCTTTCTAAAAGTTCTTCACGATTATTACATGGGCATGTTTCAACTAATTCTATTATTACATGATCCCATCCAATAGCATTTATATACTTATAAACTTTTTGATTTGATACAGTAACACTTTTATGTCCTGCTAACCGATACTGTAACTCATTTGTAGTTGAACCTACATAATAATGCCCATCATCACAAAGCAATCTATAAATCTTCCCGTTCTCAAAACG
>Ga0136642_1000112_pt1 | contig 50125 bp, 32 predicted proteins | sample LowCatLa1302831Y_FD_115313 | JGI IMG/M metagenome (GOLD analysis project Ga0136642, IMG submission 115313) | Freshwater microbial communities from Lower Cathedral Lake, Yosemite National Park, California, USA - 13028-31Y | ecosystem: Environmental > Aquatic > Freshwater > Lake ... | reverse complement strand
TTGATGCCGGCTTCGGCTAGGACATGCATAGGTGCTTCCCAAGGCTGGTGAATCCACTCGGCGGGCAGCTTGGCGAGTTCGGGTACCCAGCGGCGCACGTAGTCGCCATCGGGGTCGAACTTGAGTCCCTGGAGGACGGGATTGAAGACGCGGAAATACGGAGCGGCGTCGGCGCCACAGCCACCGGCCCACTGCCAGCCCATGGTGTTCGCGCCGAGGTCGGCGTCGACGAGGGTATCCCAATACCACTTGGCGCCTTCGTTCCACGGCTGGAGGAGATGCTTCACGAGCACGGACGCGGCGATCATGCGCACACGGTTGTGCTGCCAGCCGGTCTGCCAGAGCTGACGCATCCCGGCGTCGACGATCGGGTAACCGGTACGGCCGACCTGCCACGCACGCAGGAGCTTCTTATCCGGCGCCCACGGAAATTTCTCGAACTCCCTGCGCAGCGGACGATCCGGGGTCTCGGGGAAGTGATGGATGAGGTGCTGGGAGAATTCACGCCAGCCGACCTCCGCCACGTATTTGTCGCCACCCTTCACGCCGAGGTGTCCGGCGGTGCGCACGGCGTCGACGATCTCGAGCGGCGAGATTTGACCGAAGTGTAGGTACGGCGAAAGGCGCGAGGTGCCGTCGAGCTTGGGGATGTCGCGATTGGTCGGATAATCCTTCACCGGGGCGGCCACGAAATCCTTTAGGCGCTTCTCCGCGCCTTTACGCGTTGGGTCCCAGCTGGTGCGCATTTCACTGTCCCACTTGATCTTCGGGAGCAGGCCGAGCTTTGCGACAGGGACGGACTTCAGGGGCTTGTCGAAAGGCGTGAGCTTCTTCGGAGCCTTGAGGGGGATGCCGAACTTGAGGTTCGCGAGGCAGTTGTTCCAGAAGGGCGTGAAGACCTGGAAGGGATTGCCGGCGAGGGTCTTTACGGTGTGGGGCTCGTGGAGGAGGTTGCCGTTGAACGACTCGGCTTTCAGGCCGGCGTTACGCAACGAGGTCTTCACCTTCGTATCGCGCTCGATGATCAGGGGCTCGTGGCGACGATTCCAGGTGACGAGTTCCGCGCCGGTCTCCTTGGCGAGCTGCTTGAGCTCGGCGAGCGAGTTGCCGTGGCGGATGACGAGCGGGGAGCCGATTTTTTCAAACTGCTCGGCGAGATCTTCGATTGCGTAGTGCAGCCACCAGTTCGACGCGCCGCCGGGCTGCCAATGTCCTTCGGCCTCGGGGTCATGGATGAAGACTGGGATGACCGGGCCACCATGCTTCACCGCCGCTTCGAGCGACGGATTATCGGCGAGGCGAAGGTCCAGGCGAAGCCAGACGATGGCAGGGGTGGGCATGGCGTGAACCTAACAGCCGAGAGGAAGAGTGCAAATGGATGAGGCGGAATAGGAGACATGTGTGCACGGTGACACTGGGGCACGAGGATAGGCAGACTCGAGGCAGAGGCTCGGTTGGACAGGGATGAAATAGGTAGGGTTGAGCGGCTCGCTCAACCTCGGCTGACCGGGCCGGTCAGCCCTGCCCGATGCAGTCAGGGCTTTTCTGAGCCTCCAGGCATCTGGTCAAACGGGGCCTCTTTGCCATCTCCCCATGTCCACGTGTCACCGTGCCCACGTGCCCCCTGCGCCGCGCGTCGCGCTTACCAAGCGTAGCTCTGCTTCTTCTTCACGCGGCAGGCGAATTCGACGAGGAGCTGGACGGACTGCTCGACGACGGCGAGGTCGACGACTTCGCCGGGGGTGTGCATGTAGCGGAGGGGGATGGAGAGCAGGCCGCAGGCGACGCCGCCGTTGGCCATCTGGATAGCGCGGGCGTCGGTGCCAGTCGGACGAGATTCGGCGCCAATCTGGTAAGGGATGCCGAGTGATTCAGCAGCTTCGACCATCTGGTCGTAGACGACGGGGTTGATGTTCGGGCCACGGGCGATGATGGGTCCGCCGGAAAGGGTGAAGCGACCGAACTTACGGTTATCTGCATCGGGGTGATCGGTGGCGTGACCGACGTCGACCGCGATGGAGACATCGGGGCGGATGCCCTGGGCCGCGACCTGCGCGCCGCGCGTGCCGATTTCTTCCTGGGTGGTGGCCACGGAGACCACGCGGGCGGCGAGACTCTTTTCTTTCGAGAGGCGACGGAATGCTTCCATGCACACGTAGGCGCCAGCTTTGTCGTCGAACGCGCGGGCCACGCCGATGCTGCCACGGAGGATTTCCGGACCGTCGGTGTAGACGGCGGGGTCGCCGATGCGGACGACGGACAGCGCTTCGGTGCGATTGGTCACGCCGATATCAATCCACATATCATGGCGCTCCGGGACGCGCTTGCGGTCCTCGGGCGAGAGCAGGTGCACGGCGCGCTTGCCGGTGATGCCGAGCACGGGGCCATTGCGGGTCAGGATGTGGATACGGCGGCCGGAAGGAATTACTTGGTCGTGGCCGCCGAGGAATTCGAAGTAGAGGTAGCCCTTGTCGTCGACGTGCGAGATGATCAGGCCAATCTCATCGATGTGGCCGGCGAACATCAGGGTGGGGCCGCCGTCGCCCTTGAGCTCCGCGATGCGGTTGCCGAGGGCGTCCTTGGAATACTTGTCGGCCGACTTCTCGACATGGTCATCGATGACCTTCTGGGCCGCGAACTCGTGGCCGGTCGGGGACTTCGCCTCGAGCAGTTCCTTCAGGAATTCAGGGTAACCGACGGGCTTGGCAGGCTTTTTGGACATGAGGGAGTTCTACCCGTCCGGGACGGAAAGTCGAGCGAAGGCGGGGCCTTCGCAGGGGGCATGTGGGCACGGTGACAAGTGGGCAAGGGGGCGTGCACAAAGGGTAGGGACGTGATTGCCATCACGTCCGTTCGCGACGGTAGATAGGGGACGACATCCGCCCTAGCCTCAGGCCCTACGACACCCGGCTTAGGTCTCGAACGGCGGCGATGGCAATCGCCGCCCTACCCAAGGCACTAGGACAGCACGTGGTGCTGTCCCTACCTGTTGCAGCCCATGTCAACTGGCCAACTGGTCAACCGGTCAACTTATTTGCCCCTTGTCACCGTGTCACCTTGCCCACGTGTCCCCTATCCCATCACTTATTCCACGGTGCCTTCGCGATCAGGAGACCCATGCCGCACCAATCGGTGACACCGGCGAAGATCAGGCCAGCGCCGACGAAGCCGCTGAGGCCGTAGAAGCCGGGGTGGACTAAGGTGCCCAGCATGACGCCGGTGAAGACCAGCGTGCCCGCGGCGATGCGGACCTGGCGTTCGATGGAGATCATGCCGCCGGCATCCTTGTCGATGGGTAGGCCGGCCTGCTGGCAGGAGTTCGTGCCGCCTTGGACGACGAGGGTCTTGAGGCCGCTGGCCGCGAGCTTCTTGGCCGCGACGCGGGCTCGGCCGCCGGAGGCGCAGAGGACTACCACGGTCTTCTGGTCATTGCCGGCGAGCAGGGCGCGGACGTTGAGGTCCGTGACGTTTTCGAGAGGCAGGTTGACCGCGCCATGAACGCGACCGGAACGGAATTCGCCGGGCGAACGGACATCGAGCAGCAGCGCACCCGCCCCGGCTTCGGCCATCACGTTGAGCGGATGGAGTTCGTCATGGCTGTCGACGGCGAGCACACCGGGGGCGCCGCAGGCCTTGACCGTACCGCAGGCGGCGGTCGCCGGGGCGATGTCGAGCGGACGACGCAGGGCGAGGTCGCGGACATAGGTGGCACCGCTGACGTTGAAGGCATTGAAGCCGTGTTCGCGGAGGAGGCGCGTGCCCACGTGGGCGCGGAGGCCGCTGTGGCAGACGACGGCGGTGGGCTTCGTCTTATCGAGTTCGCCCAAACGTTCGCGGAGCGAGTTGAGCGGAATGTTGTGGGCGTGCTCGGCGCCGATGAGCTTCAGCTCGGCACGTTCGTCGACGTCGCGGAGATCGACGACCTGATAGGTAGAAAAATCCACGTCGGGCTGCAGAATGGGCGCCAGGCCATCGAGGTCGTTCATCGCGGCGAAGGCGGCCATGTGCAGCGGATCCTTGGCCGAACCGAAGGGTGGGGCGTAGGCGAGGTCGACCTGCGCGAGGTCGCGCACGGTGCCGCCGAAGTGTAAGAACGATGCGATCACGTCGAGGCGTTTATCGATGCCCGCGCCGCCGACGGCCTGGGCGCCGAGGATACGGCCGGTGCTGGCTTCGTAGACGAGCTTCAGCGTCAGCGACTTCGCACCGGGGTAATAGCCGGCGTGGTGATTGGCGGTGATGTGGACCGCGCGGGCCGAGAGGCCGCGCTTGAGGGCGGACTTCAGCGAATCGCCGGCGATGCCCGCGCCGAGGCCGAAGACCTTGATGATGGCTGTGCCCCAAGCGGCGGGCGCCATGGCGGATTGGCCCGTGGCGGCGTGTTCGCCGACGAGGCGGCCGGTACGGTTGGCGATACCTGCGAGCGGGATGCGGCCGCGCTGGCCGGTGGTGCCGAGGCGGTATTCCGCGGCGTCGCCGACAGCGTAGATGTCCAGGTCGGAGGTACGCTGGTATTCGTCGGTCAGGATGCCGCCCGTGGGGCCGACCCCGAGTCCGGCGGCGATGGCCAATTGATTGTACGGACGCACGCCCAAGCCGAGGACGATGAGGTCCGCTTCAACGACCGAGCCATTATCCAGCACCACGCCCGTAGCGGTGCCGTTATTTTCACGAATCGCGGAGAAGCCAGAGCCAGAGATAAGCTTGATGCCGTGGCGGAGGAGTTCGCGGCGGAGAGGCTCGGCCATCTCGGTGTCGAGCGGAGGTAGAACTTGCCCGATTTTTTCGACCAAGGTCACATCAAGTCCGCGTTCCTTGAGCTGTTCAGCGACTTCAAGCCCGATGAAGCCTGCACCGACGACCGCGACCTTCTTGACCGAAGGCAGCTGGGCGAGGATACGGTCCATGTCCTCGATATTGCGGAGCGAATGCACGCCTTTGGCGCGGACGCCGGGGACGTCGGGGATGAGCGGGGCCGCACCAGGGGCGAGGATCAGCTTGTCGTAGGATTCGTCGTATTCCGTGCCGGCGACGTGGTCTCGGATGCGTAAGGTCTTCTTGGCACGATCGATGGACAGGGCCTCGTGACGGATACGGACCTCGATGTTGAAGCGCTTCTTGAACATCTCGGGCTTAGCCACGAGTAGCTTGGCACGGTCCTGGATGACGCCGCCGAGGTGGTAGGGCAGGCCGCAGTTGGCGAAGGACACGTAGGCGTCCTTCTCCAGCATGATGATGCGGGCCTTTTCGTTCATGCGACGGGCGCGCGTGGCGGCCGAGGCGCCGCCGGCGACGCCGCCGACGATGAGGATCTTGGGAGAGGGGGTCATGAGATTATTTGGCGAAATGGGAACGGATGCAGCCGAGAATCGTCAGGCAGCCCGCATGGGCGACGCGGTAGCGGGCGACGCGACCTTCACGTTCGGCGGCCACCAGTCCGTGGGCGCGGAGGCGCATCAGGTGCTGGCTGACTGTCGCCTGCGGACGGCGGAGGCGGGTGGTGAGCTCGGATACATCTAACGGGCCTTTCTCGAGGGCCTCGACGATGCGAAGGCGGTCCGGGTGCGACAGCGTGCGAAGCGCACCCGCGCAGTGGCGGAGGACTTTGGGGTCAAGCGGCTGGGCTTTTGACATATTCAAAGGATTGAATGTATTTCCGGGAAAGTCAAATAACGATGAGAGTATGGAGTACCGAGTATGGGGGAGGACCGCATTTCAGGTCCCTGGTCTCGGCTACAGTTGCGGGTGCAGGTTCGGGTTCGGGTTTCAGGCCTGGGACCTGTGCCTGCACCAGAGTCCCGATGGCCGAGACCTGGAACCCGAGAACGAAGGCCTAGGGCATCACGCGGTACTGCCCCTACCTGCGAAGGCTTCGCCTTCTAGGGTGCAAGGTGACAAGTGGACGCGTGGGCATGGGGAAGTGCATCGCCCCTTGTCTCCGTGTAACCTTGCCCACGTGTCCCCTGGCTCGGGTTTTACCCGAGCCTATTGGCCGCGCTGACGAGGGCCTTCAAGCCGGCGAGCTCGATGTTCGCGTCGACGCCGCAACCCCAGACGGTGCGGCCGTCCTTGGACTGCAGCGAGACGTAGGCGGCGGCGGAAGATTCCGAGCCGGCGGTCAAGGCGTGCGAGCGGTAATCCTTGAGGGAGAAATTCGCCCAGCCCTTCTTTTCGAGGGCGTGCACGAGGGCGCTGATCGGGCCGTTGCCTTCGCCGGTAAGCGTGAGGGTCATGCCATCGTGACGGACTTCAGCCTCACAGCGCACAGTCTGCTTGTTGACGGGCGCGGAGCTGAACGAGACGAGCTCGAGAGGGGAGGAGACGTTGACGAAATTCTTCCGGAAGCAGTCGTGGATCTCAGTGGGCGAGAGTTCCTTGCTGAGCTTGTCGGCGTGCTTGCCGATGAGGTTGCCGACTTCCGGGTGCATCAGCTTCGGGAGGTCGAAGCCGAACTCGCGGTCGAGCACATAGGCGACGCCGCCTTTGCCGCTCTGGGAGTTGATGCGGATGATGGCCTCATACGAACGGCCGATATCCATCGGGTCGATGGTGAGGTAGGGGACGTCCCAGAGGGCGTCGTGGCCGATCTTACCGCGACGATCCATGCCCTTCTTGATGGCGTCCTGGTGGGAGCCCGAGAAGGCCGTGAAGACGAGGTCGCCGCCGTACGGGTGACGGTCGTGCACGCTCATGCGGGTGACTCGTTCGTAGACTTCGCGGATGGCGCCGAGGTTACGGAAGTCGAGGTGCGGGTTGATGCCGTGCGAGAACATGTTCAACGCGACGGTGACGATATCGAGGTTGCCCGTGCGCTCGCCGTTGCCGAAGAGCGTGCCTTCGACGCGGTCCGCGCCGGCCATCAGGCCGAGCTCGGTGGCGGCGACGCCGGTGCCGCGGTCGTTGTGCGTGTGCAGGGAGATGATGGCCATCTCGCGGTTGCTGAGGTGGCGGCAGAACCATTCAATCTGGTCGGCGTGCGTGTTCGGCGTGCCGGCTTCGACGGTCAGAGGGAGATTCAGGATGATCTTGCGCTTGGCCGAAGCACCCCAGGCCTTGGCGACCGCTTCGCAGACCTCGAGGGCGTAATCTGGCTCGGTGAGCACAAACGTCTCCGGGCTGAATTCCAGCTGCCAATGCGTAGAAGGCAGGGCATCGGTGAGCTCGCGGATGAGCTTCGTTCCATTGACCGCCATCTCGAGGACTTGCGCCTTCGAGAGGTTGAAGACGATTTCGCGCTGGGCCGGGTTGGTGGGCGTGTAGAGGTGGACGATCGCGCGGTGGGCACCTTTCAGGGAATCAATCGTGCGACGAATCAGGTGTTCGCGGGCCTGGACGAGTACCTGCACCGAGACGTCCTCGGGGACCAGATTCCGTTCGATCAATTCGCGGGTGAAGGCGAACTCTGTGTCGGAAGCGGAAGGGAAGCCGATCTCGATTTCTTTGAAACCAATGCGGCAGAGCATCTGGAACATCTCGTGCTTCTCGTGCACGTTCATCGGGATGGCCAGGGCCTGATTACCATCGCGGAGGTCGACCGAGCACCAGCGGGGGGCTTGCTCGATGCGGGCGTCCGGCCAGCGACGATCCGGCAGGCGGACGGTCTCGAAAGGGCGATATTTATGCCGGGGGTTTTCCATGGCGGGCAGAAGTCGGATGGTGGGAACGGAGGGAAGGGCTGGCGAGCGTGGGTTTGGGCTCCTAAAAGCAAAAAACCCACCCGGAAGTCCGGGTGGGTTTTTTCGCAAAGGAGCGAGACCCGGACTTAGGCGTCAGGCTTGGTCTTCGGAAGCTTGGTCACGCGCTTCAGGTCCTTGACGGTGCCGCGCTTCTTGAGCAGTTCCACGCGCTCGAAGCGCTTGAGGACGTTACGCTTCGCTCCGGAGGAGGAGGCGCTGGACTTGAAACTGTTGTGCTGGGTCATGGCCGTAAGGTGGGTGGAAGTTTGGAGAAAAGGGGTGGAAGGGGCGGGAGCAAGGGGAAAAGCGGTCAAAGTGTCTCCTTTGCCCATTTACCCGCCCCATTGGCGGTTCAGGCCGACTTCAGCATGCCCTTGGCCACGTGGCCTTCGACGTCGGTCAGGCGGAACTGGCGGCCTTGGTAGCGGAAGAGGAGGCCCTCGTGGTTGATGCCAAAGAGGTGCATCAGGGTCGCCTGCATGTCGTGGATATGGACCCGATCCTTGATGACGTTCCAGCCGAACTCGTCGGTGGCGCCGTGGACATGGCCGGGCTTGATGCCGCCGCCAGCGAGCCACCAAGAGTAGGCGCGGCCGAAGTGGTCGCGGCCCTGAGGCTTTCCGTCCTTCACGTTTTGGCCGAACGGGGTGCGACCGAATTCGCCACCGAAGCAGACTAGAGTATCCTCGAGGAGGCCACGCTGCTTGAGGTCCTTGACGAGGGCCGCACTCGGCTGGTCGGTGTCGAGGCACTGCTGCGCGAGTTGTCCGCTGAAAAGATTGCCGTGCTGGTCCCAGCCGGAATGCATCAGCTGCGTGAAACGGACGCCGCGTTCGGCAAGGCGGCGGGCGATGAGGCAGTTATTGGCGAAGGAGCCGGGCTTAAGGACGTCCGGGCCATACATCTCGAGCACGGACTTCGGCTCGTTTTTAAAATCGAGCAGGTCGGGCACCGACGCCTGCATGCGGAACGCCATTTCATATTGCGAGATACGGGTGTCGATTTCGGGGTCGCCGACTTGGCCCAAGTGCTCGCGGTTGAGCGCCTGCATGTCATCCAACATCGTGCGTCGCGCATCGCGGCTCACGCCGGCCGGATTGCCCACATAGGGCACGGGGTCGCCGACGCCGCGGAAACGAACGCCTTGGTGTTTGCCCGGTAGAAAGCCGTTGGACCAATAGTGTTCGAAGAAAAGTTGGCCGCAGGTCTTGGCGCTATCGGACGAGGTCATCACGACGTACGAAGGCAGGTCCTCGTTCATCGTGCCGAGGCCGTAAGAAAGCCAGGCGCCCATCGAAGGTCGACCGGGAATCTGCGAACCGGTCATGAAGAAGGTCACGCCTGGCGCGTGATTCACCGCTTCGGTATTCATCGAGCGCACCACGCAGATCTCGTCGGCGATAGAGCCCAGGTGTGGCAGCATTTCGCTGAGTTCCGTGCCACTCGCGCCCCATTTTTTAAAGGGCTTGATCGATGGTGTCGCGATGTACTTTGCGTAGCCGCTCGACATCGTGGAGAGGCGGGTATCGCCACGCACGCTGGCGGGGATTTCCTGTCCGGCCATCTTCACGAGGGTCGGCTTAGGGTCGAAAAGATCGATGTGGGAAGGGCCACCGCCTTGCCAGAGGCAAATCATGCGCTTGGCTTTGGGGGCGAAGTGCGGGAGCCCGGGCAGGGCGCCGATGGGATTATTCGCGCCCTTGAGGTCGCGGGCGAGGAGGGAGCCGAGGGCGACCGCGCCGATGCCTTGTACGCCAGCACTCAGGAAACTGCGGCGGGTCAGTCGACTGCGCCATTCGGAGGGAGAGAGTTCAAAGTCCATGGGGTTCAGTCGCGGGTGATGGCGGCGTCGAGGTTGAAGAGGGCGAGGCACGCCGCGGCGAGTGCAGCGTGTTCAATGGCGGGAATGGTGGCGTCGCGCTTGTTGGCACCGATTAAGAGCAAGGCGTCGGCGGCTTTGGGGTCGGCCGCATAAACTTTGCGCTGGTTCGCCAACATGCGCGCGAGGAGCGCGGGCTCTTGGCCTTCGGGCTGACGGCCGAGCACGAGGGCGAAGGCGCGTGCCAGACGGTCGTCATCCCTGGATTTTTCCTTGGTGACGCGTTGGGCAAGCGTGCGGGCGGCTTCAACCCAGGTTGGATCGTTGAGCATCGTGAGCGCGTGCAACGGCGAAGAGGTGACCGCGGTGCGCACGCGGCAGGTCTGGCGCGCCGAGCTATCGAACATGTTCACTGGCGCGATGGTGCGGCGCCAGAAGGTGTAGAGGGAACGACGGTAAAGATCAGCACCCTTTGAGGTCGGGTAGGTGAAGTCGCGCTCCTTGGTGATCGCGAGGCTTTCCCATGGGCTGTCGGGGAGGTAAGGGTAGACGGGGACGCCACCGACTTTGGCGTTGAGCAGGCCGCTGGTGCTCAGGGCCACATCGCGGAGTACCATCGAGGGCAGGCGCAGACGGGGCGCGTGGGAGAGGAGTTTATTCTCCGGATCTTTTTGGAGCTGTTCCTTGGTCACGTGGCTCGATTGGCGGTAAGTTTTGCTCGTCAGGATGAGTTTCTGGAGCGCCTTCAGTTTCCAGCCTGATTCGCGGAATTCGACGGAGAGCCAGTCGAGCAACTCCTGATGCGTGGGGCGATCGCTCTGGACGCCGAGGTCCTCCGAGGTGCGCACGATGCCCTTGCCGAAGAGCTGTTGCCACTGGCGATTAACCTGCACGCGGGCGGTGAGCGGGTGTTCCGGACTGAAGAGCCACTGGGCGAGGCCGAGGCGGTTCTTCGGCGCGTCTTTCGGCAGCGGCGGGAGGAAACTGGGGGCATCAAAGGTGACCTTGTCTTTCTTCGCAAGGTAGGCGCCGCGATCGAGGATGTTCGTGTCGCGCGGCTGGTCGTCGCTCATTACCATCACGCGCGGCAGGTCATCGCCGCGGAAACCATCGATTTCTTGCTTCGCCTTATCGATGGCGACCACGGCCGGGATTTTCTTACGATCTTCGACGAAGACGACTTTGTCGTAATGCGCGCGGAGTTGTTTGTTCTCGGCGGCGGTACGTTTTTTATCGGGGGTGAGTAGGGGTTCGATTTCTTTCGGCAGCATGCCTTTATCCTTGGTCGGTTTGGCGAGCCAGGCTTCGTAGGCCTTGGTCTGATGGGCGAAGAAGTCCTTGTTCTTGGCGTCGAAGTCGGCCTGGAGTTTCGCGAGCTCCGCGGCTTGTTCGGCGGAAGGGTATTCGACGAGGGTGCCATCGAGACGGAAGCGGCTGGCGCTGCCCGCGCGCGTCCGGCCGCCGCCGGGCGTGCCTCGTTCCTTCACGTGATTAAAGGCATCCATCCATTGGTAGTAATCCTTTTGCGTGATGGGGTCGTATTTATGGTCGTGGCACTGGGCGCAGGCGACCGTGAGGCCCAGCCAGGTGGTAGTCGTGCTTTCGACGCGATCGAAGAGGCTGACGTAGCGCTGCTCCTCGGAGATGTTGCCCCCTTCGCCGTTGAGGATGTGGTTCCGATTGAACGCCGTGCCGATCTTCTGTTCGGGGGTGGCGTTTGGCAGGAGATCGCCGGCGAGCATCTCGGTGCTGAGTTGATTGAAGTGCTTATCGGCGTTGAGATTCTTCACCAGCCAATCGCGCCAAATCCATTGGAAGGTATCGCCGTCTTGCTGGAAACCATTGCTGTCGGCGTAGCGCGAAGCGTCGAGCCAAGGCAGGACCATGCGTTCGCCGTAATGCGGCGAAGCCATCAGGCGGTCGACCTGCTTTCCGTAGGCATCTGGACTCGCATCGGCGAGGAAAGCGTTGGTCTCTTCGGGCGTGGGCGGCAGGCCGGTGAGATCGAGCGAGAGGCGGCGGAGCAGCGTGGCCTTGGGGGCTTCAGCCGAAAGCGTGAGGCCGGCCTTAGTGAGTTTCTCGACCACGAAGGCATCGACCGGATTTTTCTCACCGTTGTCCGGTAACGACGGGCGGACCGGTGCGACGAACGCCCAGTGCGGTTTATATTCGGCGCCCTCCGCAATCCAGCGTTTCAGGACTTCACGCTGGGCTTGGCTGACGGTGCGATGCGAATCGGGCGGCGGCATCACTTCTTCCGAATCCTTGGAGAAGAGACGCTTCACGAGCTCGCTCGCCGCGGCGTCGCTTGGCACGAAGGCTTTTTTTTGCAGCGCCACTTCGCGGACATCCAGACGTAGCTTGGCCTTGCGCTTATTAGCGTCCGGGCCGTGACAGTAGAAACAGTTCTCTGCGAGAATTGGGCGGACGTCTTCGTTATAGTCCAGCTTGGCGGCTAACCCTGGGAGGGCCGACCCGGCAAACAGGGCGAACAGGAGGAGCTGGCGGGGGAGGGCCATGAGAGGGTGGGGGGCGAGATGCGCCGCATTACTGTGCGGCGGTTGGACTAACCTTGGACAGTCAGACCGGGGGTGGGTTTCATACAGATGAGGAGGGGTGAGGTTTCAACCAAACTTTAACCTCTGGGCCGAGGTGCGGGCATGGTTTGGGGTTGCTGGAAGGCTCGCCCTTGTTGTCATTCCCAGCAGTGCGCATCCTCGATCGCTACATCCTTGTCGAATGGGCCAAGATTTTTGCCTTATGCATGCTCAGTTTCATGGGTCTGCTCCTGCTTTCCGAGGGGTATAATTGGATTCAGGAGTTCTTAAACTGGGGCGCTTCAGGTTGGAGTATCCTTCAGTATCTCCTGTTAAGTGTGGTCAAGAACGCCTCCTTGCTGATTCCAGTCTCGTTGCTGATTTCAGTCATTTTCGTCTTGGGGGCGATGAATCGGGATCAGGAAATCGTCGCCGCCCGGGCTGCCGGTATCGGTATGTGGCGGCTAGCCGCCCCCCTGTGGGCGGTGGGCATCCTGTTGGCCGGGCTTCTTGCCTTATTAAACGCGGTCCTAGTCCCGGATGCGCTTGAGGCCCAGAATGCGGTCGTCGAAAACGCCCAATTCGCGGCCTTGAAAGCGAAGGGCGGCACCGCGCTCCCCAAGGGGCAGGCCACTTTCGTTTCTTTTGAGAATACCAAGGACCATCGGCTCTGGTTGATTTCTAAGTTGGGTCTCGCCACTGGCCAGGCCTTCGAGGTCATCGTCCACTCCTTCGACGAGCGTGGTCGCGAGGTTCGCAGTATTTCCGCGCGCTTTGCCGAATTCAAATACTCTGGAGGTCGCTGGCATTGGACGTTTCGGGAGGGTCGCGACATGCGGTTTGATCCGGCCACGGGCTCGCTGATGGCCCAACCAGCGTTCAAGGAGCTGGAGCTTCCCGACTATAAGGATGACCCCGAGGTAATGCTCTATTCGACGCGTGAGCCGGACACGTTATCCCTCCGCGAAGTTTCGCGTTTCGTCGAGCAGACCGGCTCCAATCCCGGTGGTCCGAACGCTGCCTACGTGATGCGGTACCATGCGATCATGTCCGCCCCCGCTATCTGCCTCATCGTCATCGCGGTCGCGATTCCGTTTTCGGTCACCGGCGGTCGCGCAAGCCCGATGGTGGGTGTCGCTAAGACGTTCGGACTCTTTCTCGCCTTCTACTTCCTCTCCTCCTTCTGCTCCGCCTTTGGCGAGAGCGGTGCGCTGCCGCCCATGGTCGCAGCGTGGATTCCGACCGTGCTCACCGCCGTTTGGGTCATACCGAGGCTGAAGGCCGTCAATTAACATGCTAAGAGCTATTCGTATTCGCGCCGGACGTCCCGTGCGCGCTCTCCGGGGACATCCCTGGGCCTTTCTCGGTGAAGTCGAGTTTGCTGGCGAGCCGCCGACCGATGGCGATTGCGTCGAGTTGGCCGACCTCAAGGGCCGCTGCCTCGGCGCGGGTCTCTGGAATGGTAAATCCCAAATCGCCTGGCGCCGTTATTCACGTCGCCCGATCTCACTGGACAGCCCGCTGCTTGAAGAGCTGGTGACGGCCTCCGTGAATCGTCGCGCGGGCAAGCCCGTGTGTCGCCTGATTTGGTCGGAGGCGGATAGTCTCCCTGGTCTGGTGGTCGACCGTTACAATGACCTGATTACCATTCAGGCGCTGACCTGCGGCATCGACCGGCGCTTGGCCACAATCATCGACATCCTGCAGCGCTTGCTGAAGCCCCGCGAAATCGTTCTCCGCAACGACGCGTCCACGCGTAAACTCGAAGGCCTGCGTCAGGAAATCCGCACGGTCTCCGGCAAGCCGCTCGAACCCACTTGGATGGAAGTCGGCGGCGTGCAGGTGCTCATTGATTTGATGGGTGGACAGAAGACTGGCACGTACCTCGACCAGCTCGACCAGCATCAGAACGTGGCGAAGCTCGCTAAGGGCCGTCGCGTGCTCGACGCGTTTTGCAATCAAGGTGGTTTCGGTCTGGCCGCCGCCAAGGCCGGTGCCACCAGCGTGCTCGGCCTCGATCAATCCGAAGACGCCATCACCGCTGCCCGTTCCGCCGCCGAGCGGAATGGCCTGAGCGCCACCTTCGAAGTCGCCAATGTCTTCGACTGGTTCACGGAGCACCGCGAAGCCTCCTTCGACCTCATCGTCCTCGACCCTCCGCCCTTCGCCCGCAGCAAGGACGCCGTCGATGGCGCGCTCCGCGGTTACAAGGAATTGAATCTCCGCGCGCTCCGCTTGCTAGCCCCGGGTGGCATTCTGGCGACCTACTCGTGTTCGCACCGTGTCTCGGAAGAGATGTACCTTGAGGTGATCGAAGACGCCGCCTCGGATGCCCGCCGCGAAGCCGTTATTCTGGAGCGTACTTCGCAGCCCGCGGACCACCCGGTGCTGTTGAACTTCCCCGAGAGCCGCTACCTCAAGGGCTTCATCATCGAGATTCGGGCTTAACTCCGGGACCGCTTCCGCTTTCATCGCGTCATGATCGTCTCCCTCCGCGGCAAGCTCATCGAAGCCGGCGTCCTGCGCGTCGTCATCGAGTCGTCCGGTGTGGGCTACGAGGTCAACGTGCCTGTCACGACGGCCGAGCGCCTGCCTAAACTCGGCGCCGAAGTCTTCCTGCTGATCCACCACGTCTTCCGCGAAGACGGTCAGGCCCTCTACGGCTTCGCCGTCGCTGAGGAACGTGAGTTCTTCAAATTACTCGTCGAGAAGGTGTCGGGCGTCGGCCCTAAGATGGCGCTCAATATTTTGAGCCGTCTGGCGCTGCCGATTCTGCGCGATGCGATTCTGCGTGGCGACGTCGCCTTGCTTTCGCAATGTCCCGGCATCGGTAAGAAGACCGCCGAACGCCTCGTCATGGAATTGAAGGATAAAGTCGGCCTCGAAGGTGCCAGCGTGACGGTTGTGTCATCGGTGCCCTCGGCGAGTGCCCTCGCCCCGACGCCTGCTTCCGATGCCATGGCCGCGCTCATTGCGCTCGGCTTTAAGCCCGTCGACGCCGAGAAGGGCGTGCGCACTGCGCTCACCAAGCTCGGTGTCGGTGCCAGTGCTGATCAGTTGGTGAAGGCGGCGCTCGGGCGCTAACGCGCCCTCGCGAGGGGACACGTGGGCAAGAGGTTGAAACGAGGTAGGGTTGAGCGCGCTCGCGAACTACCGAGCCTTGGCGGTATCGAACACCAGCACTTCGAAGGGCTGGAGGGTCACGGTGGTCTTCTGGCCTGGAATCAGGCTGAGGCTTGCCCTGCGTTGATCGCGATAAGCGGCGCGCAGTGAAACGGGGTGAGCGTTGCCTGCGGGTAGATCAAAGACCGTGCCCGCTTCGAGTTCGATGGTGCGCGGCTGGTCATCGGGGTTGCGCAGCATCAGGGTGGCCTCGCGGGGGTTCCAAGCGGCATAGCCATAGGGTTCCAGTTTCAGTGGGTCGCCACCCACCCAATGGGCATCACGGAGGACCTCGGCGTGGGCATGGGCCCACTGCGCAGATTCGGCGACCTGATCCCAGGCCGTGGGTGTCATCATCGATGGCGTCAGGTACAACTCTTGGAGGGATGCACCATTGGCGAAGTATGAACGGGCTTCGTTCTTAAGATCATTCCCGGCTTTCCCCACTTTCTCCCCTTGGAAGGCGCGGCCATGGACGATGCCATGATGCATCACGGAATTGAGGGGATAAAGGGGCGAGGCCTGGACGAATAATTTCAAACAATAGCCGTCCCGGAAGGTTAGCCACTTTTCCCGATCATCCCCTTTGCCCGCCCAGCCGACATCGCTGCTCCCATTACGCCAGGTGGTATCGATATGATTCAACCAGAACGGAGAGGGCCAGGTGCCGACCGTGACATTGATAAAGACCGCCGGGTTTTCTCGGCGCAGATTTCGGGCAATTTCCAGCAGGGCCATGAAGTGGGGGCTGACGTTCTCGCCCGCACGATCCCACTTGAAACAATTGACGCCGCTTTCGCGCATGAGTTGCAGGCAACGGCTTTCAAACCATTGCCGGTATTTCGGGAAGGAGAGATCGAGTTTCTGGCCGGGAGGAAGTAGGCCCATTTTTTGGGCGTGGGCGGTCCGTTCCTTGTCGCCACCGTAGCCACCCATGGGCGAGATCCACAACGCAAGGTGCGCATCGTAGGGCGCAAATTTTGCCTTGGTCCCCGGAAGGCCGGTGGGAAATTTCTGCGCATTCTCAACCCACAAGCCCTTCCCAGGGTTGTCCCAGCCGTCATCCACTAAATAACCCTGAACGGGGACGTGTCGTTGGCGGACGAGTTCGCGATCAAAAGATTTAACGACGTCGACCATCTTGGCTTCATCGACGCCAAACCCCAAATCATACCAGCAGTTATAATGAAGAAACGGCTGACTGGGGCGGGCACGTTCGCGTTCGATGTAGCGGAGGAAGGCGCGGCGCAGTTGGCCTTCGGGGGCGATGCCGGTCACGGAGCTGAAGCGGTAAGACTGGGTTGGCGTGAGTTCGAGTACGCAGCTGAAGGCAATGCGGGCGCCGGCGGCACTGACTTGATTACTGGATCCCGGCATTTCGATGCCTGCGAAGAAACCGCTTCCGGCCACGGGACATCCCGGGACGGTGCCGACGGTGAGGAGTCGGGGCAGTTGAAGATCCGTAAATTCCACTCCGTAAACTTGCTTCACTTGTCGCGGTGAGGTGAGTTCGACGGATTGGCGAAAGTAGTGGGAGCCATCACGCAATTCGGCCCGCCATTTCACCCTAAGCCCTGCCGGGTTCACCAGTATCGCTTCGAGCGCTTGACCGTCTTGCAGGCGAACGACCTGCGGGCTTCCTTCCACTTTGAAAGCCGAAGCCGGGATATCGCCCGCAGGGAATTCAGTCAGCCGTGGGGTTGCGATGCGCTCACTCCCCGCCGTAGTGACATTGAAGGTCCCATTTTTACTGCGCACACCGACGCTGAGAAAGCGTTTGCCGTCCTCCCAAACCAAGGCGACCGCTGGTGACCAAGACATTGCGACGTCGGTACCCTTATCGATGCGTGCCGTGACTTGCTGGGTGCCTTTGACCCAAGGTAAATCAAAAGTCATGGCATGATTCGCCGGCGCCTTGAACATGAGCGTTTTCTTACCTGCTGGCGCTGGGTCAATCTGAGAGACCTTTGATTCGCCTTCTGGTCCGGCTTCACCGCCGCTGTTCTTGGCTTGGGCTTTCAGGTTCATTTTGCCGACGCGGATCAGCGTCGGCTCGCCCGGAAAGTCGCTCCGTGGGAAGGAAGCGATTTCCGTGAGGGCTTTTCCGTCCTGCCCGACCCGGATGATGATACGCTCAGCAGTCAGGTTGATTTCAACGGGGAAAGTGCCGTCGCCTGCTGGGCCAGCGGCACTCGTCAGGCGGAAGATTTCTGCCCCCGCTTGGGTGTGGCTGAGGCTGGTGAGTTTATTTTTTAAGGAGCTAGGGCGGAGGGTGTCGGCCTGGAGCTGCCAGGTCCCCGCGATGATGTTGTTCTCAAGGCGTAACTCATCACCTTGGATTTGCGCGGCGGCGGGACCGGGGGTGGGGCCGGAGAATTCAATGTCCGTGGCGAAGCAACTTTGCCAAGCCATGACACACCAGAGCAGACTGGCGGGGGTAATCCTAGTCATGGAGCTCACTCTAAGACTGCGGCACCGTGTGCCAATCACTTATCCCAGCATGGCGGAGCGCCTGCGAAGGCTGGGGAGTATAGGGCTTTGGCTTATGGTAGGGCCGCCACTGCGTGGCGTCCGTTCACATCGGCGTATGGATAACGAGTCCGATTTTAGCTAAGACCTAACGACTCCCAGCCTCGGTCTCAAACGGACGCGACGCCGTCGCGCCCCTACCTGATGCATTTGCCCATCCGCTAACCGCTAACCGCTACGACCTATCTCTTACTTCAGCCCCAACACGTCTTCCATGCCGTACAGGCCAGCGGGTTGGCTCGCCAGCCAGCGGGCGGCGCGGACGGCACCACGCGCGAAGATCTCGCGGTTGGAGGCCTTGTGCGTGAGCTCGAGGCGTTCGCCTTCGGCTGCAAAGAGCACCGTGTGGTCACCCACGACGTCGCCGCCGCGAATGGCGTGCACGCCGATTTCGTTAAGCGGGCGTTCGCCGACGAGTCCGTCGCGGCCGTGCTTCAACGTGTTCTTGGTGAGCTGACGTTCTTCGAGGAGAATCTTGAGGAGCGTCTCGGCGGTGCCGGAGGGTGCATCCTTCTTGAGGCGGTGGTGCATCTCGAGCACTTCGATATCCCAGCGGCCCGCGTCGGCGAGCGAGCGCGCAGCCTGGCGGACGAGCGCGTTGAGAAGTGTGACGCCCACAGAGTAGTTGCCGGCCCAGACGACCGGGAGGCCCTGGATGGCGGCGTTGATGGCAGTCTTCTCTTCGGCGGTGTGGCCGGTGGTGCCGATCACGAGCGGCTTATTGTGCTGGGCGCAGAGCTGCGCGACAGCGAGGGTCGCGGAGTGGAAGGAGAAATCGATGACCACGTCGGCGGAGCTGATATGCGCGGCGAGGTTATCACCTTGGTCGACGCCGGCGGCGATAACCGCCTTCTCGGAGCCGGCCACGTTGGCGATGGCGAGGCCCATGCGGCCCTTGGCACCATTGAGGAGAATGCGGATAGGCTGGCTCATCGGAGGGAGGCGAGGGTGGCGTCCGCGACCTTCTCGACGAGAAGGCGGTTGGCTTCGGACATTTCGCAAAGGGGCAGGCGGACTTCGTCGGACTGGATGATGCCCGCCCGCACCATGCAATGCTTGACGGGTACCGGGTTCGGTTCGACGAACAGGGTCTTAAAAATCTCCGCGAGCTTATCGTGCAGCAGTTTGGCTTCGGCGAACTGCTGCATGCGGGCGAGCTTGGCGAGCCGGGCGACCGGGCCAGGGATAAGATTGGAGGCGACGGAGATAATGCCTTGTCCGCCGACTTCGGCGAAGGGTAGGGTGAGGGAGTCGTCGCCGCTGAGGACGATGAACTCTGGATCCGCTTCGCGCACGAGGCGGGCGGCCTTCTCGACTTGGCCGCCAGCTTCCTTGATGCCAATGATGTTCGGGTACTTCTGGCGGAGGCGCAGGGTGGTCTCGACGGTAATTTCGATCCCACAGCGACCTGGGATGGAATAAAGGATGATCGGCTTCGCAGTGGATTCGGCGAGCAGAGCGAAGTGGCGGAAAAGGCCTTCCTGGCTGGGCTTGTTATAATACGGGGCAACGAGCAGGAATGCGTCGGCTCCGACTTCGTCCGCGCGCTTGGTGAGGTCGAGGGCTTCGGTCGTGGCGTTGGAGCCAGTGCCGGCCATGACCGGGACGCGGCCAGCGGAGAACTCTACCGTCTTGCGGATGACTTCGATATGCTCGTCGTAGTCGAGGGTGGGGGACTCGCCGGTGGTGCCGACGGCGACTAGGCCATCGATGCCTTCGTTGATCTGGAATTCGACTAGCTTCTTCAGGTCATCCCAGGCGACCGCTCCGTTGAGGAAGGGGGTGACCAAGGCCGTATGGGCTCCCACGAAAGCGCGGGGGCCGAAGGGACGGCGAGAAAGGATGGAACCGGTCGAGGACATTGCGGCTGGATTGGACCCCAGAAACAACCTCCCCCTGCCAAAAGAGACAAACCCAAAAACCCCGCTTGGCGGACCGAACCTAGCTTATGGGGCTGGACCGATGAGGATTCGGTTGTTTTCCGTATCCGTGACGTAGAGGCGGCCATCGGGACCGATACGGGCACCGTGCGGGCGATTGAGCTGCGTGTTAGCCCAGTCGGCGCCGACCGCGGAGCCTTTCTTGCCGTTGCCGATGATGGTGCGGATCGTCTGCTTGAGGGGGTCGAAGAGGCGGAGGCAATGGTTCTCCGTATCGAGGATCAGGACGTTGCCCTTGCCATCCATCGTCACGTATTTGGGTCCACTCATGCGTGCGTCGACAGCCGGCCCGTCCGTCGCTGGACCGCCTTTGCCGGCTTTGTTCACGACGATAGAGATTTTGCCATCCTTAATCGCGGCAAGCGCGTTACCACCGCGGAGTAGCGCGTAGACCGTGCCATCCTTGGCGGTGCAGGCGGCGCGGACATCGCCCATTGGTGTGTTCAGCGCATCATCACCATCTTTCGGAAGGCCCTTCTTGCCGTTCCCGGCGATGGTCGTGATGACTTGGGTGGCGAGGTCAATGCGGCGCACGCGGTTGTTGCCGATATCGGCGATGACCATGAATCTCCCCGAGGGATCGATGACGCCGCACATCGGGATGTTGAATTGGGCCAGGGCTGCCGGGCCGCCGTCGCCGGCGAAACCGGATTTGCCCGTGCCCGCGAAGGCCGTCGCGGCGTGCGTCTTCGGGTCGAGGCGGACAATACGGTGTTGGAAACTGTCGGAGGCGTAAATCGAGCCATCGGGTGCGATGGAGATATCGTGCATGCCGTTGTAGACGGCCGGCGAAAGATCCAGGAGTTTGGCGGGTTCAGGTAGTTTGGGAGCCTTGCCCATGCTGTTCCACTTCACGCCGGAGATGTATTCAATCTTGCCGTCATGGATTTTGAAAATGCGGTTCGCGGGCTGGAACTCGACGCCATAGGCGTCGCCCTTCGCGTCGAAGGCGATGCTGAAGGGTTCGTGCAGGTCTTCAGCGCCGGGGAGCTTGACGACTTCGATGGCGGCGAACGCCGAAGCGGCGCAGGCGAGCAGGGGGAGTAAGCGGGAGAGCATGGGTTGTTTGTAGGCCGAGGCTGGCGGCGTTCAAGTCCCGTGCGGGAAAATGGTTCGACCTCGGGCCCGGTGCCTCCACCTTGGCCTTCTCCCGTGCCTGTCGCGCTCCCACTCATCATCCGTGAACTCGGCGGCAGCGGCACTCCGCTCGTCGTACTCCACGGCCTACTAGGGTCGTCGCGCAACTGGCAATCCGCTGGCGTGGCGCTGGCCGAACGTGGGCACCGCGTGCTAGCACCGGATCTGCGCAATCACGGCTCGTCGCCTTGGGCGGACGACTGCTCCTATGCAGCTTTGGCCAGGGACGTCATCGCGATGCTGGATCAGCTCGCCCTCGGCCCTGTGCACCTCGTCGGCCACAGTATGGGTGGCAAGGCGGCGATGCGCTTGGTGATGAATCGCCCTGACCTCGTTGCGCATCTGACCATTGTGGACATCGCCCCGCGTGCCTATTCCGACCGTGTACGCGTCGAGTTCGCTGCGATGAACGCGCTGAATCTCACGGCAGTGAAGTCGCGTAAGGACGCCGAAGAGCAACTGGCGGCGCAAGTGCCCGAGTGGGGGATGCGTCAGTTCATTCTGACCAACCTCGGTCAGGACGCCGAAGGTCGCTGGCGCTGGACCGTGAACCGCGAGGCGCTCACCCGCTCACTGCCGGAGATTCTCGGCAATCCTCTGATCGCGGGCGAAGTCTGGCCCGGCCCGACCCGTTTCCTGCGCGGTGGTAAATCAAACTACATTCGCGACGAGGATGTCGCCGTCATTCGGGCGCACTTCCCGTTGGCTGACGTCATTACTCTCCCTGAAAGCGGGCATAATCCGCATTTCGAGGCGCGGGCGGGCTTCGTCGAGGCGGCGCTGGCTTAACGCTTAGGCTTTCGGTCTAGCCATTCGCCGATGCGGTTTAAGCCGAGGGCGATCCAGACCAGGATTATGCCCGCCACCGCTCCGGCAACGACGAAGATGAATTTTGCATCCTCTTTGCTGAGCCACCACGGTACATCCCGGCGGGCGGGCTCGGCCGCCACGATGAGCGGCGACTCATCTTCCGCGACCATCATGATCCAGCGGGGTTTGGCGGTGGGCTTCTTTTCGTCGACGAGCCAGAGGATTAAAGTGTGCGGGCTCATTTCGGGCACCCGCAGCACGAACTTCGGACTTTCAGGGGTCCAGATCCATTCGGCGGCCTCGAGTTTGTAGGACTTCGCGAGTTCTTCGGGCGTGTGGCCGAGTGGAGCGGAGGGGTCTAGTTTTGTTTCCGAAAAGAAACTTGGGTCGCCGGCGACTTTGGCCAGGGGGGTGGTGTCCTTGCCGGCGGAGACGAGGAAGAAGCCATTCGCTACCTCCGTCAGTTGGGCGCGGTTCCGGATGGTAAAGTTGGCCTCCGTGTCGGCGGTCACCCGCAATACGCAGGACCCATCGGTGCGGAGCGTCAGCTTCGCGAGAAGCAGCTCGCCGTTATGGGCGCAAACAAACAAGGGGAGCAGTAAAGCTCCCCCGGTTAGGATCAGTTTTTGCAGGGTGCGAATCACTTACGATCCCAGCGTAGCACGCGGCCGAAAACATTCCACTCCGTTTCAAGGATATTGCCTTGTCCGTCGAAGGTGATGCCGTGGGGAGAAGTCACGACGCCTTCGCGCCAATCCGCCGGAGCGACCTTCGGGGTGTTGGTCTGGCCCTTGGTGTCATTGGCACCCATGGAGGCTACCATCGCGCCTTCCTTATTCCAAGCCGAGACACGCCCGGCGATCTCAGCGACGCACATCAAGTCGCCGTGGAAGGAGGCCGAGGAGGGGTTGCGGAGTCCCTTGTTGGAAATCATCTGTGGGTTGGTGCCGTCGAGGTCGACGTGGAACATGCGGTTGTTACCCCGGTCGAGGCAGAGCAAGCGAGCTGGGGCGAAACGGGTGTCGACGAAGATTTTATGGGTGTTGGCGAAGCCCTTGCCGTCCACGATCTGGGTGGGGCCACCAAAGACCTTCTTGAAGGCGCCCGTCTTATCGAAGACGAAAATCCAGCTCTTGCCGTAGCCGTCGACGATGTAGATGTCGCCATTCGGGGCCACGTCGCAGTTGGTGAGCTTCAGGCCGGGCTTGGCCTGTTCGGCTGGGAAGGCGTCCTTCTTAATTTCCAGCACGACCTTGCCGTCGAGCGTGCACTTGATGAAGCGCTGCTCGTTGAGGACGGCGGCAAAGATGAATTCACCATCGTCGGTCTTACGGATGACGAAACCGTGGAGCGAGTTCGGCAGCGCGAGCGTCTTCACATATTTGCCATCCTTGCCGTAAACTTGGAGGCCGGCGTCCTTGTCCTGGACGCTGACGTAGATGTTTCCGGCGGAGTCGACGGCGATTTCGCCGTGGCCGTTGCCGATTTGGGCCTTGCCAGGAGGCGTGCCGAGGAAGTTGGGGACGAAGTCATATTTGACTTCAGCGGCTTGGGCGAGGGAGCACACGGCGAGGAGGGCGAGGGTACGGAGGGTGGACATGGGGGTGATCAAGGGGTAGGGGTAGGGACGACAGGAGGCAAATGGATTTCCGAAAACTACTTTCGGCTTTAGGCTTCGCTCTGGGATTGAATCTCCTGCCCCTACCCCTATCCCTACCCCTAATATGAAATCCCTCCGTACCCTCGCGGCCTTGGTTGCTTTACTGATCTCCCTCGGTGCTTCTGCGGCGGAGCCTAAGTTCGAATCCGCCTTTAATGGCAAGGACCTCGCTGGCTGGCAGAACGCTAAGGACAACGAGTTCTGGAAGGTTGTCGATGGCGTGCTCGTCGGCCAGAACAACGCCGCCAAGAAGGGCAATATGCTCTACACCGAGAAGGCCTACGCCGATGCGGTCATTGAGTGCGAGGTCCGCTTCTCGGGTAACATCGACAGCGGCATCATGATGCGCAAGGACGCCAAGGGTAAGAAAGACATTCAGATGCAAATCGGCGTTTCTCGCTCTCTCAAGAAGGATATGACCTGCTCGATCTACGCCCCCGTGGGTAAGATTGGGTATCCCGAGTCCGGGCAGTGCAAGAAGCTCGAGCAGCTTTGGAAGAAGGGTGCGTGGAATAAGGTCCGTTATCAGGCCAAGGGCGACACCTACACCGTCTGGCTCAACGGCGAGCAGGTCGTCGAATATGTCGATGCGACTTGCCCCGCCGCCTACGCCATCGGTCTGCAAATCCACCCAGGCGTGGAGATGAAGGTAGAGTACCGCGACATCAAGATCGCCGAACTCAAATAAACGGCCGTCCGTTTAAAAAGAAAGGCGCGGCGATAGCCGCGCCTTTTTATTACCTACTTTTTGGCCGACTCAGCGGGGGTAGGCGCAGCGGCTTCGGCCTTTTCCCGGGCCGCTTGCGCTTCATTAATCTTTGCGAGGTGTTTCTCGCGCCAGGCTTGGTGCGCTTTCTCATCGGTGAGCCAATCACTGAGGCGGAAAGCGAGCGGCGACCTGGCCGATACGGGAGCTTTGGGGTCGCCGACATCCGGAAGCGCGGCGGTGAGGTTCCCGACGTCAGCGACCGCGGGCTGACCGCTGACCGCTAGTCCGCTGAGTGCGCGTAGAGCCCCGTCTTGATGGGGAAATTTACTATCGCCGCTAGGCAACATCTGGGCGAGTTTACGGCGCGCATCATCGACGGAGTCGCGTAATTTACGTTGGCGGGCGGTATCCTCGGCGGACAGGGCCCCCGTTAATTCTTGGTTGCCGTTGGCGACGAGGCGGGTGCGGAGATCTTGGTTGAAGGCTTTCTCCGCCTCGACGGCTTTGGCTAGGGCGGTTTTCTGCGCCTGAATCTTCTGGTCGGAGGTCAGTAGGGTGTCGCTCTTTTCTGCGGGCGTGGTGGCCTTACTCGCTTGGCGGCCCGCGTTTGCCTGATTGGGTGATTTTGCAGCGACGGCGCTCGCCGAAGTGCCTGTGCGATTATTCGGACCACCCGGGGCACCGAGGGTGCGGGATACTTTTTCGCGGGCGGCCTCGACGTTGGTGCGAAGTTGGCGGGCTTGCTCGCGGTCACTGGCTGCGAGCGGTGAAGGTTTGTCCGACTTGAAAGATTTTTCGGCTTCAACGGCTTTGGCGAGCGCTTCCATGTCTGCCGCCAATCTGGCTGGCGTGAACGGTTGGGACGCTTCGGCAGCGATCGCTTTTTCGCGCTTTAATTGTTCTGCGCTCTTGCCCGGCTTTTTGTTGCCTGCGACGGAATTGGGCTGACTTTGGCCATTTTTCACGCCCCTCTCGTTGGGATGATTGCCAGGTTGGTTGGCCTCCGCATCTTTCAATGCGACTTTCGACGACCCAGTGGATTCTTTCTTCGGACCTGGGTCGCGGGAGTTTCCGGTGAGTGCCGAACCTGAAGCTGCGCCAGGCCCACTCGCCGAACCGGCCCCAGAAGGCTCGGTTGATTGGCAACCCGCAAGGGCGAGGATGCTGGCGGCCGTAAGCCACAAACCTAAGTGATTGCGGGCGCGCATCGGTGGCTGACTACTGCGCGAGGATGGACATCGCCGCTAAGATGGGCGGGCCGGCCTTTGGGTCGAAGCGCGCGTTCATCGTAAAGCGGGCGTCGCGGGGCGTGGGGATCGATTTCTCCACCAAAACACGTTGCGCGCCCGGAGTTTTGCCATCGCTGAGCGCGCTGCGCATCCGTTCGACCATTGCTTCATAGTCGATGGTGTCGGCGCCGCGGTTGAGGAGCGTCCAGCCGATATCCGTATTCTTGGGTGGGGTGAGTTTGGAGATGACGACCAGCGGGTCGCGCGGGGCGCCTTCGGCGAACCGGTCGAATTGGTAGAGGTAACTCCCACTGAGCACGAGTGAGTCATTGCCGGAAGTCTTCAGGGACATCATCAATTCGAAGTCGAGGGAAGGGCCCATTTGTTCGTAGCGGGAATGGGTGGCCACGCTCATCGGCAGGCGGTGATAGAACCGGTTGGCATCAAGCCAGAGGGTTAAGGCGCCGGGCTGGCTATGCACGTAAGCTGGCAGCCGATCACGCTGTTTTTCACCGGGGCGCAGCGGGCGCTGTTCCGGGCGCAGGAGGCACTGGCGGATTTCTTGTTCCACACAGGGGGCGTGTGGGTTGCCTTCGAACTCAACTAAGATGATGGCGGTCCGGTTCGTCAGACCAAAAGTAAAAAACCCTTTTTCAGGATCCATGTAACGTCCCTCCCCGTGCTTGACCATCGACCGGCTACGGGTGAGGTTCGATGGCGGTCGCCCCGGCTCGCCGCTGATGGCGTTATTCATTTGGTCCGCGATGCGCGATAGCGCGGCTTCGGCGACGGAAGGGTCAGTGACACTGAGTACCACCCCGCAGATCATTACCGGATGAGCGGTGTTCGAGTTAGCGCCCGGCGTGCTGGGGAATTTTGCGAAGGCGTAGATTTCCGAATGGGCGTCGAGGCCACTCTTGAGGAGTTCGGCAAAGGCGGCGGACATGCCCTTGCCGCCGGCACGCTCCAGCCAATCTGGGAACGCCTTGGTGCTTTTCTGGCGAAGGTCATCGGGCCGCAAGGTCACCACGGCGAAACTGTCATTGGGAATGGAGCTGGCGGTGCTAACGTTGGTGTGGCTGGTCTGGGTGGAGCGCGTGTCGGTCCACATCCAGACGAAGATCAAGGCGATGAACGTGGTGAGAATAATGACGATGGTGATTTCCCAGGCAGCCCAGGGGCGAGCCGAGCGGCCCGGGCGGGCGGCGCCGGTGTTTGGGTTGGCACGCGCATCCGCGTTCGCCAGATCGACTTCCGCGCGGCGCTTCTTGCGATTTGGGTCGGCCATATTGAAACCCACAACCAGGGCGACAGCCAGGGGGTCGAAGACGGCGATGAGCGAAAGAATGAGCCATTTTACCACATCGTCGGCTTCGACGTCGAAGGCGCGCGCCACGAAACGGTAGGCGCCGATATCGACCGAGGCGATTTGGTCCTTGAGCGTATGGATCTGCTTGTTGCGTTCGCCGACACTCTTCCGGAGTTTTTCGATTTCGCTGTCGGTCATCGTGGCTTTGCCCTGCCCTTGTTCCTGGAGGGCGGTGAGTTGCTTTTCGAGGTCGGTGATATTGGCGGCGCCCGTCTTGCGAAGTTCCCTTTCTTCCGCGTCGACCCGCGCGAGCTCATCGCCGAACTGCTGGCGGACGGAGGAGACTTCCTTGCCCGTGTCGGCGTTGAGGCGCGACTGTTCGGTGCGCAGGGTGGCGATGCGGGCGTTGGAATCGTTGCGGAGGCGCTCGATGCGCGCACCCGACTCGGTGAGTTTCGCGGTGATCGCGGTGCGTTCGGCTTGCTGCTCCGTGCGCAGGTCCTGGCCTTTCTTCACATTATCCTTATCAAAGAACAGGAACTGGCTGGTCGTGCCTTGGGCGGTGTAAGCGGCGACGGCTTGATCTAGGACTTTGATGCGTTCATTGAGGCCGGCGATGGTGGCCTCCTCGGAACTTAGCGATCGGGCTGCGGAGGCTTCTTCCGCCGCAATGGATTTGGCGAGGGTCGCCGACTGGCTGGAAGCCCGTTCAGTGGGGTGCGCGAGGTCGAAGGCCCGACGTTCATTGAGCGATTTGCGCTGCTCCTGGAGGCGGGCAAGGGAGACGTTCAGCGATTCGGTGGCCTGCGTGAGGCGGGCTTGGGCCTTCGCGAGATCTTCGCGGCTGGCGGTGTTGAGGCGCGTGTTTTTCTCGCGCGAGTCGTCAATGCGGTTCTGGTCTTGAGCAATCTCTTTCTCGAGGCTGGCAATCGCCTGTTCATTTTGCCGAATCTGCTTCGTCGTATTTTCGTAGGCGCGTGACAGATAGCCGTAGATTCCTTGTGAAGTAATGGCGATGAGTGCGATGACCGCGAGGGAGAGGTAGACGCGGAGGGAGCGGCTGATGACATCCCAGTAGCGGACGAGGAAAGAGGCGGCGACGAGCTTCCCTACCTCGAGAGAGGCGGCCATCACCATCACCGGGACCTCGGAGCCCGCGAAGAGCAGGCCGAGCCCGTGCACGGAGAAATAGGCCGAGCAGCCCGCAATGAAAAGGGCCGAGGCGATAAGAACATGGCGGAAGCCCCAGGGCTGGTTCGTCGGTTCCTCGCGGGAGGAGGCTTCTCGGGTGGGAATAAAGTCAGGCATGGGGGTGGGGTGGGTTTTTGTATCCCCCCGTTTTAGCACTGTCAAAAGGTAGATTGGACCAAAACGCTCATATACCCAGTTATAAGATTATTATCAGTCGTTTAAGGCCGACTTCCAGGACCTGCCTCTTTATAGTCAATATCGCAAAATTTAATCGCAACCTCTTGGGCGTTCTCCTGTCTCAAAGGCAACCCCGTCTACCCCAATGAAACTCCACCAGAACTGTGAGGGCAACCATCCTGACATCCTTTCGGCACTCAGTCGTCGCGACTTTATGCACGTCGGGATGCTGGGCACCATCGGCCTGAGCTTGCCTAACTTGCTCCGCCTCTCGGCCAACGAGATGCCGAACGTCGAGTCCGTCAAAGCGATCGCTGACTCCGTCATCCACATTTACCTGCCGGGTGGCATGGCGCAGCACGAGTCGTGGGATCCGAAGCCGTTCGCGGCACCGGATTACCGCGGACCATACACGCCGATCAAGACTTCCATACCGGGTGAATATGTCGGCGAGAAATTCGTCAACATCGCCAAGATCATGAACAAGCTGACCGTCATCCGTTCGATGACGCACGGCGAAGCGGCCCACGAGCGTGGTACGCACAATATGTTCACGGGCTATCGTCCGAGCCCGGCGATTAAATTCCCGAGCTACGGTTCCGTCATCTCGCACGAACAGGGTTCGCGCAACAGCCTGCCGCCTTATGTCGTGGTGCCTAGCCAGTTCTGTCCCGAGCAGGGCACGGGCTACATGAGCAGCGCCTTTGGTCCGTTCGCTTTGGGTAGTGATCCGGCTGACAAGGGTTTCGCAGTGCGCGACCTGCTCTCGCCGAAGGAAATCACCACGCAGCGTTTCGACCGCCGTCGCAACCTCCTCTCCTCTGTCGACGATCACTTCCGCCAGGTTGAAAAGTCCGACGCTATCGGCGCCATGGACAGCTTCCAGGCTGCCGCCTACAGCCTCGTCAGCAGCGCCAAGGCTCGCGAAGCCTTCGACCTTGGCCGCGAGTCCGACAAGCTCCGTGATGAGTATGGCCGCCACACCGCTGGTCAGCGTTTCCTCCTCGCTCGTCGCCTCGTTGAGGCTGGGGTCCGCATGGTTTCCGTCAACTTCGGCGGCTGGGATCACCACTCGAATATCAAGAGTGCGTTCGACCAGCAGGCCCCGCAGTTCGACCAAGCTTTCGCCCGCCTTATCACGGATCTTTCCGAGCGCGGTCTGCTCAAGCGTACCCTCGTTTTGGTTAGCTCCGAGTTCGGTCGTACCCCGAAGATCAACGGCACCAATGGCCGCGACCACTGGCCGCGCGTCTTCTCCGTCGCCATGGCTGGCGGTGGCATGAAGGAAGGCTACATCCATGGTGCTTCCGATTCCCTCGGTGGCGAACCCGACCGCGATGCGGTGGGTCCAGAAGATTTGGCTAAGACCATGTACCGCGTCCTCGGTATCAATAGCGAGAAGCGCATCATGTCCGGGGGCGGACGCCCGATTGATATCGTCAACGGTGGTCGCGTGATGACCGATTGGCTCGCCTGATTTCGCGCCCGCAAAGCGCCCCGACAGGGGCGCCGCGCGGGACGACCCCGCTCGACCATGTCCTTCCGTCTTCTTCTCGCCCTCCTGCTCGCCCCGGCGGTCATGCAGGCGGCTTATCCTGATTTCAGCGGCACCAAGCCGAATGGAGGTCAGCGCGGCTCGGACCTGAAGCTTACGCTCCAGGGCACCCGTCTCGCCGACTTCGAGGATCTGATGTTCTTCAGCCCGGGCTTCAAGGTGAAGAGCGTCGAAGCACGCACGTCCAGTGCCGTTGAGCTCACGCTGAGCATCGCCTCGGACGCGCCACTCGGTAATCAGTTAGTGCGGATTCGCACCAAGTCGGGCATCTCCCATCCCCGTCAGTTTTTCGTCAGCCCTTTCCCGAACGTTGCGGAGAAAGAACCCAATAACGATTTCGCTAGTGCTCAGCCGATTGAGTTAAATCAGACGATTGAGGGCGTCATCCAGAACGAGGACGTTGATTACTTCAAATTAACGGTGAAGAAAGGCCAGCGCATCTCCATCGAAATCGATGGTCTCCGCCTCGGCTACGGTGTCTTTGACCCGTACATCGCGATCATCGATAAGGCTAAGTTCGAGAAGGCCTTTTCCGATGACACCATTCTGCACCGGCAGGATGGCTACTGTTCCTTTACCGCCGAATATGACGGCGAATATTACGTGATGGTGCGCGAATCTTCCTACCGCGGTTCGAGTCGGGCCTTTTATCGTCTCCACGTCGGTAGCTTTAGTCGCCCAGATGCCGTGTATCCCGCCGGTGGCCGTCCCGGCTCCAAGTTGCAGGTACGCTTCGTCGATGCGAAGGAATCATTCGCCGAGGAGGTTACGCTCCCGAAGGACAATAACCCTGACTTCCAGCTGTACTCTCGCACCCGTGATTCGGCGCCGTCGGGTAATCCCTTCCGCCTTTCTAATTTGGAAAACACGTTGGAAGTAGAGCCCAACGATACTCCGGAGACGGCCACCGTGGCGGTACCTGCTGACTCTTACGCCCTTAACGGAATCATCGATAAGCCTGGTGACGTCGATTATTTCAAGGTGCAGCTCAAGAAGGGGCAGGTGCTGGATTGTCGCTGTTACGCCCAGGCTATCGGATCGCCGCTCGACCCCGTCGTCAGTGTGTTGACCTCCAAGGGTCGCTCGCTGATTAGCAATGACGATGGCGGCGGCCTCCGTCGTCTGGACTCGCGCTTCAAACTCACCGTGCCGGCGGACGGCGAGTATACGATTAAGGTCACGGACCACCTCGAGCGCGGCGGCCCTAATTTCGTCTACCGTTTGGAAATGATCGCGGCGCTCCCGAGCCTCACCTTCGCCTCGCCCGAGTATTCGGTAAACGACTCTAACTACCGGCAATTCCTCGCGGTCCCACGGGGCGGCCGGATGGTTCTGTTGGAAAACTTCTCCCGTAATGGGGTGAGCGGCGAATATCGATTTGATGCCCAAGGGCTTCCTGCGGGTATCAAGTTACTGACGACCGACGCCATTCCTGGCGACCTCGGCAATACGCCGTTGATGTTTGAGGCCGCCGCCGATGCCCCGCTGGGTCAGGCCGTCGTGGCCGTCACGATGCAGCCGCTGGATCCGAAGGCCACGGTCATCGGCGAACAGCGTCAGCTCTACGACATCGTGCGCGACGGTAATACGATTTATTATCAGGGCATCGAAAACAAGTTGCCCTTCGCCGTCGTCGAAGAGGCTCCCTATTCGCTCGAGATTGTCAAAGCGACCGTCCCTCTGGTGCAGAACGGCGTCTTCAACTTGCACGTGACCGCAAAGCGCAAGGAAGGCTTCAAGGCTCCGATTCGGGTGATGATGGTCTGGACGCCTCCGGGCATCTCTTCGCTGGGCGAGCAGACGATTGCCGAAGGCAGCAACGAGTGTGTCTTCCAATTAGACGCTAATTCCGCGGTCCCGACTAAAGCCTGGAAGTTTGTCGTCATGGGCGAAACTGATGCCGGCGCCGGCCGCGTGTATAACGCCTCGCCTTTCAGCGAACTTACCACGGACCTCGCATTCGTGGGTGCCCCCGCCATTCCGCTGACGGCGATGGAGCAGGGCCAGCCCGGCACGATGGTCACGCCATTCGAAGTGATCCGTCCCTTCGAAGGTGAAGCCACGGCCACGCTCGTGGGCGTGCCCGACACCTTCTCGATCGCTCCGATCAAGGTGACCAAGGATACGAAGGAACTCCGCTTCACCGTGGTGACCGATGACAAGACGCCGATTGGTAAGAAGGACAACCTCTTCGTCCAGATTGAGATTCCTGTCGGCAAGGGTTTTGCGACGCACCGTGTGGCCATCGGGTCGATCCTCCGCGTGGACGCTCCCCGCAAGAACGCCGTCGTTAAGGCGGCCGCCCCTGCTGCGGGCAAGGATACGGCGAAGGCTACCGCCGCCACCCCTGTTGTGCTTTCGCGTCTCGAGCAACTCCGCCAAAAGAACGAAACCCCTAAGAACTAATTCCCATGCTTCGCTTCCGTTCACTTCTTTCCGTCCTGTTGCTTGTTGGGGCGAGCTCCCTGCACGCCGAAGCCCCAGTCGCCTTCGATCAGGTGCGGGCACTTCTCGAGACCAAGTGTGTGGAGTGTCACAACCCAGAGAAAGTGAAGGGCAAGCTACTCATGGTGACGCGTGCAGATTTCCTTAAAGGCGGAGAAGCGGGTCCAGCCATCGATCTCGCGGCGCCCGACAAGAGCGAACTGCTCCGTCGTATCAATCTGCCGAAGGCTCATGATGATGTGATGCCGCCGAAGAACGGTCCGTTGGCGGCCGCCGAAATTGCCCTATTGCGTAACTGGGTCGCCCAAGGGGCTGTCTGGCCCGCCGGCGTGAAGCTCGCCCCGCGCGATTTGGCTAAGGAATCCGTCCTCGCCGACCTCAAACTTAAGCTGCCGACAATCGAAAAGCTGGAGATCTTTCCGGATAAGTTCTCCCTTGAGACGAAGCGCGACTTCCACCGCGTCGTCGTTTTTGCCACTTTCAAGGACGCGACGACCCGTGATGTCACGGCTTATGCGACGTTGACCCTGCCTGATAAGAAGGTCGCTGATTTTGATGGCTACTCCCTGCACGCCGTCGCCGAGGAAGGTAAGACTGAAGTGATTGCGGCCATCGGTGGTCTCACCGCCCGCGCCCCGATCGAGGTTAAAGTTGGCCTCAAGGATCGTGCCGTTTCCTTCCGCCAGGATGTGATGCCGGTCTTCATGCGGGCTGGCTGTAATCAAGGTGGCTGTCACGGTGCCGCTCGCGGTAAAGACGGCTTCCGTCTCTCTCTCTTCGGTATGGATCCGGATGGTGACTATATCCGCCTCACGCGTGAAATGGTCGGCCGCCGCATCAATCTCGCCATTCCTGAGGAAAGCACGCTGATTGAGAAGTGTGTGGGGAAGGTGCCGCACTCCGGCAATAAGCTCTACGAGGCTGACTCCGCTTACAATAAGACCATTCTCGAATGGATTACCAACGGAGCCAAGGACGACCCGGCCACGATCGCCAAGGTCACCGGCATCGACATCTATCCCAAACAGATTGTGCTCGAAGGACCGGGCGCCACGCAGCAAATCAGCGTGCGGGCCACCTACTCCGACGGCACTGATCGCGACGTGACTAGCCTCGCTTTGTTCATGTCGAACAACGATCCCGTCGCCGCCATCAGCAAGGACGGGCTGGTCAAGTCAGCCGATCGCGGCGCAGCCTTCCTGCTGGCCCGCTTTAGTGTCTTCAGCATCACGGCGCAGGTCATCGTCATCCCCAAGGGTCTGGTCTACCAGCGTCCGAAGACTGAAGAGTTCAACTACATCGACACGGCCGTCAATGAGCGCCTCCATCGCCTGCGTATCACCCCTTCCATGCTCTGTACGGACGAGGAGTATGTCCGTCGCGTCTTCATCGATGTCGTCGGCATCTATCCGAAGCCGGAAAAAATCACCGCTTTCATCGCCGATAAGTCTCCGGGCAAGCGCGCTCAATTGGTCGAAGGGCTGCTGGTGCGCAAGGAGTTCACCGAACTTTGGGTGATGAAGTGGGCCGAATTGCTCCAGATCCGTTCGGGCATCGCCGGGAACAATAATCAGCCGCCGTTCTATAAGAACGCACTCCTTTACTATAACTGGCTCGCCGAGAAGATTGGTAAGAACGTCCCCATTGATAAAATCGTCGTGGAGCTCCTGTCGGCTTCAGGCGGTACGGTCTCCGTGCCCGCGGTGAATTACTACCAGAGCGAGCTGGATAAGCTCAAGCTTAGCGAAAACGTCGCTCAGGTCTTCATGGGCATGCGCATTCAGTGTGCCCAGTGCCACAACCATCCATTCGACCGCTGGACGATGAGCGACTACTACGGCTTCAACGCCTTCTTCGCGCAGATCGGTCGCAAGCAGACGGATGACCCTCAGGAGGTCGTAATTTATAACAGCAAGGGCGGGGAGTCGCAGCACTTCCTGACCAAGCTGAACGTGAAGCCCAAGTTCCTCGGCGGCGAGGAGCCGGACCTCAAGCCCGGCGACGACCGCCGAAAGGTCATGGCCGAATGGCTGGCATCCCGACGGAACCCGTTTTTCGCTCGGAATATCGCGAACCTCATCTGGGCGCACTTCCTCGGGGTCGGCGTCGTTAACCCCGTTGATGATGTGCGCGTCTCCAATCCGCCTTCCAATCCGGAATTACTCGATGCGCTTGCTCAGCACCTCGTTGACTATGATTACGACGTGCGCCGCTTGGTGCGCGATATCACCGCCTCCGCCGCCTACCAGCGCAGCTCGAAGGTCAACGAGACGAATGCGGACGACAAGGTGAACTTCGCGCGCTCGCAGGTTCGTCGCGTGCGCGCTGAGGTGCTCCTTGATGCCATCTCGCAGGTTACCGAGACCCCGAATAAGTTCCAGGGTCTACCGGTCGGTGCCCGCGCCGTGCAGATTGCTGATGGAGCCGTCAGCAATTACTTCCTGAGCACGTTTGGTCGCTCCAGCCGCGAATCCGTCGCCTCCACGGAGGTGAAGACCGATCCGAATCTCTCGCAAGCCCTGCACCTAATGAACGGCGATGCGGTCAATGATCGCATCCGTCGCGGCAAAGTGGTGCAGACGATGATCGAAGCCCGCAAGACCGATGAGCAGATTGTCACGGAACTCTTCCTGCGCGTCTTCGGCCGTGCCCCGATTGACAACGAGATGAAAGCGGTGACGCAATCCATCGCCAAAGATCCCGCGGGCCGGCTCATCATCCTCGAGGATACTTTCTGGGCGTTGATGAATTCCAAAGAATTCTACTTCAACCACTGATCTGTTGCCGCTCATGTCTCCCGCCGCGCTCACGCCTCGTTGGTTATCCCGTCGTTGCCTGATGGTGGCGGCCAGCTTTGCGGTTTCCTCGTTGTCCGCGCAGGACGCGGAGAAGTTTACCTACGACGACCACATTCGTCCGATGCTGGAGAACAAATGCTTCTCCTGCCATAACCCGGATAAGAAGAAGGGTGGCCTCGACCTCACTAGTTACGCCGCGATGTTGAACGGTGGGGGCGGTGGTGCCGCCGTCGACCCAGGTAATCCTCTCGGGAGTCGCCTGTTGAGATGTAGCTCGAAGAAGGAAGAGCCCTTCATGCCGCCCGAAGGCGCACCGCTGGAGGCCAAGGACCTAGAGATCCTCTCTAAGTGGATTGCAGGCGGGATTCTGCAGGCAAAGGGGAGTGTGGCGCGCAAATCTAACCGTCCGAAGGTTGATCTCACTTTCAGTGGTGCCCCGGGCAAGCCCAGTGGCCCCGCCGCCCGGCCGCATGACGTCTTGCTCGAGCCGGTCATCGTCACCCCGCGCACCACGGCGGTCGTGGCGATGGCGGCCAGTCCGTGGACCTCGTTGCTCGCCATCGCCGGCCAGCACCAGATTCTGCTTTACGATACCGACAGCAAAGAGCTCGCCGGTATTTTGCCTTACACCGAAGGTTATGCCCGTTCGCTGAAGTTTAGCGCCAACGGTTCTTTGCTCGTCATGGGCGGTGGTCGTGGGGGCAAAATCGGCCATGCCATTGTCTGGGATGTCGCCACCGGTCGCCGAGTCGTCGAAGTCGGCAAGGAGTTCGATCAGGTGATGTCCGCGGACATCACCCCTGACCACCGCAAGGTCACCATCGGGACGAACACTAAGAAAATTAAGTGCTACGACGTCGCCACCGGCGAGGTCGTCTACACCATCGCCAAGCATACCGAATGGGTGACCGGAGTGCGTTTTAGCCCCGATGGCGTGTTGCTTGCCACCTCTGACCGCAATGGTAATGTGATGGCGTGGGAGGCGGATAGCGGAGGTGAATTCTATAACCTCGGACAACACACGGCATCCGTCACCGACCTCGCTTGGCGCGCGGACTCCAACGTACTTGCCAGCTGTTCAGTCGACGGGACGATTTCCCTCTGGGAGATGAAGACCGGCAAGCGGATCGCCAACTGGTCGGCCCATGGTTCGGTGCAGTCCGTCTCATTCACGCCTGATGGCCGCTTGGTTTCCTGCGGCAAGGATGGCACTATGGCCGTCTGGTCGATTGATGGTAAGAGCCTCGCTAAATCGACATCCCAAGGGGACGTCGTCTCCAAGGTCGTCGCGCTGAGCGACGGTAAGTCTTGCGTGACTGGTAATTGGCTGGGCGAAGTGAAATTCTATGACATCTCTACCGGTAAGGATGTCTCGCAGGTTTCCAGCAATCCACCGAAGATTGCGGACCGTATTTTAGAAGCCGAAGCCCGCCTGAAGGAGCTCGAACCCGAGTTGCCGAAAGTTCAGGCTGCCGTCGTCACGGCCGAGAAGGCGATTCCCGCGGCCGAGGCCGAGGTTGCCAGACTCCGTCCTATGGGCGAGCCCGCCGCGAAAGCTCTGGCATCCTTTACGACCAAGCTGGAACAAATTGCCAAGAGCCGGGATTACTGGGTGGGCCAGGTGAAGCTTGCCAAGACCCCTGAGGCCAAAACCAAAGCCACCACGGCGGTAGCCGCGAGTGCGAAGTCGACGGCGGCGGTGAAAGCCGAAGCCGAGAAGGTGCGGCCGACGGCTGAGCCGTTCCTGACCGCCGAAGCCGCCCTCGCCAAGTTGCGTAATGATCTGACCGTCGCCCAGGCCGCTGTCCGCAACAACACGGCAGAGACTGCTGCCCGTCGTGAGCGCATCGTCTTCTTGAAAGCCGCTCAGTTCAATGTCGGCGTACTTTCCGAGCGCGAGAAGCTCACCAAGTTGGAAACCGATATCGCTGATTTCATCGCGGCTAAGGCCGAGAATGAAGCGGCGAAGGTCGCTGCGGCTGGCCGGATTGAGCCAGCGTTGAAAGCGGCCGAAGAGGCTGCAAAGAAAATTGCCGCCCAAGAATCGGCGTTGGCTGCCCTCAAGGAAGAATTTACCGCCTTAGATCGTGCCCTGAATCCTTTACGCCAAGCTGAAGCCGAAGCGGCAGGACGCAGCGAAGTGCAGGCCAAGGCGGTGGCTTCGAGCAATGATGTCATTGTCGGGCTCGGCCGCGATCGTGATGTCGGCTTGGCTGCGGCCAAGGCTGCCCTCGCTGACTACACCAAGAGTCGCCGCCCGACGCGGGCGATTTTCACCGAGGCCACGACCCGGGCGGCAGAACTGACCAAGCAAGGCACGAGCCTAAAGGGCGAGATGCTTGCCCAGCAGCAAGCGGTCGCCGCCGCTCTGGCGGTCGCTGAGGCCGCAGTCCAGGAAGTCGCCGCTCGCGGCAACGCCCTGAAGGATGCGGATGCGGCGATTATTGCGGCTCAGGCCGCACTGCTCACCGCCCAGCAACAGTTCGAGGCGGCTCGTGGTTTCAAGGCGATCTTCTCTACCAGTTATTTCTCGCTGCGTAAGCAGACCGCCGCCGCTTTGCTGTCGGCCCAGGACGCCATGGTCTTCGCCCGCAATATCCGGGAGACTTCGGCCATTTATCTGGCGGATGCAGATAAGAGTCTGGGTGTCGCCAAATTAGGCCAAGCTGCCGCCATCGCGGCCCGCACCGCCTTGCAGGTCAAGCAGGAGATGACGGAGAAGAGTCGCCTGACCGCCTTGGCAGAGCGCGATGCCATTACCGCCGAGCGCACGGCCACCCAAAAAGAAACCGCCCGCCTCCAGGCCGTCTCCACTGAAGTGGAAAAGGCTTATCAAGGTAAATTGCCCGCTGCCCAAGCTGAATTAACCAAGCAACAGGCTGTGCTCGTGCCGCTCGAGAAAGCCCTCGCTGACGTTCGAGCCAAGCTGGCTGAGGCCTCCAAGCCCGCTGCTGAAAAGTCCCTCGCAGTCGACACCGCCACCAAGCAGCTCGAAGCGTTCCGGCAGGAAAAGGTTACGGCCGAGAAGACCGCCGTCGCCGCACGTAAGGAAATTCCACAACGGGAGAAGTCCGTCGAGGAGATCACGCACACCCTTGCGGAACTGACCCCGCAGGTTGAACCGCTGAAAGCCAAGGTACAGCAAGTCCAGGCGGCTTACTTAGCGATGCTCCCGCGCAAGAACTGAGGGCTAGTTAGCAGGGTTGAAAAGTAAGCATGGCGGGTTCGCTGTCCTCGGGGTGAGTGTGTCAAAAGCAATCCGCTGATACCCGGTTCATGCTTTGACAGGAGGCATATCATTGAGCAGGGTTTTATGACCCTGTTGCTGCTGGAATCAAAGCTCTTCATGCAGGGTTAAATCACCCCACTTCGCCGCGTCTACCCTATGAAATTATATCAACCGCTCGTCTTCTCGGTGCTGATTCTCGGCGCAGGAATGACCACGGCATATGCCCAGGCTGATGCCGGTCAGGGCACGAAGACGCCGCCGGTTGGACCGAAAGCCGGAGGGAAGGGCGGTCGCTTGAATCTGCCTACGTCGATTAGCACCGCCATCGTCACGGCAGGTGACTTGGAGATTCGCGTCTCGGCCCTCGGCTCCGTCAAGGCGCTGAATAATGTCACCGTCCGGCCGCGGGTGGAGGGTCAGTTGATGAAAGTGCATTATACGGAAGGACAAGCCATCAAGGCGGGCGAGCCCCTCGCCGAGATAGATCCCCGCCCTTTCGAGGTTCAGCTGATGCAGTCCGAAGGTCAGCTCGCTCGCGACCGGGCCGCCTTAGCCAATGCCAAACTTGATCTGAAGCGTTATCAGGATGCGGCGGAGGCGGTCACTCGCCAGCAACTCGATTCTGCCGGGGCCCTCGTGGCGCAACTGGAAGGCACGGTAAAGGCCGATGAAGGTTCCGTGAATAACGCGCGCCTGCAGTTGCTGTATTGTCATGTCACCGCGCCCATCAGCGGCACGGTGGGACTTCGTCCCGTCGATGCGGGTAACGTTGTCTCTCAGAATGACCCGGCCGGATTAGCCGTCATCACGCAACTCCAGCCAATTTCTGTCATCTTCGGCGTACCGGAGGGCGATATCCCTGCCGTCCAGTATGCTGTCAGCCGAGGAGCTGTCTTGCGCGTTGAAGCGTTTGATCGTGATGGGAAAAATATCCTCGCGACCGGCGACCTTGCCGCCCTCGACAATCAGATTGATGCGACGACGGGAACCCTGCGTCTGCGCGCCCAGTTCGCGAATGCCGATCGCCGCCTTTTCCCTAACCAGTTCGTCAATGTCCGCCTCACGGTCGAAAACCGTAAAGGGGTGCTGCTGGTTCCGACCGCTGCGGTGCAAATCAGCGACCTGGTCCGCTATGTTTTTGTCGTGAATGGCCAGGAGGCCGATGCCACCGTCACCCGACGTACGGTCAAGACGGGCGCGGTTGACGGCTTGAACACCGAGATCACCGAGGGTCTTGCCGCAGGTGAGATTATCGCCGCGGATGGCTTAGATCGTTTGCAGGATAAAACGAAGGTGTTAATCCCTGGACGACGCAAGGCTCCAGCGAATCCTGAAGCCAAGCCCTCGAAGTAAGTCGGGGTATGAATATTTCGCGTCCGTTTATTGAGAGGCCAGTAGCCACCACGCTGCTGATGGTGGCGTTATTGTTATGCGGCATCTTGGGCTACCGGTCGCTTTCGGTCGCGGCTCTCCCCGAGGTGGATTATCCCACCATTCAGGTGTCGGCGATGTATCCTGGAGCCAGCCCGGAGGTGATGATTACTTCGGTGACGGCTCCCTTGGAACGCAAGTTAGGGCAGATGCCTGGCTTGACGCAGATGACCTCGACGAGTTCTGCGGGGGCGACCTCAATCACGCTGCAGTTTGACCTAGCGATTTCGCTGGATGTGGCAGAGCAGCAGGTACAGGCGGCGATCAACGAAGCCGGCGCATACCTCCCACCCGGATTACCGTCACCCCCGGTTTACAGTAAGGTGAACCCAGCAGACGCGCCCATCATGACGCTCGCGGTGACATCGGATTCGCTTCCACTTTCCAGAATCGCCGACTTGGTCGACACTCGGTTGGCCCAGAAAATCTCTCAGGTGTCGGGCGTTGGGATGGTGAGTATTTCGGGTGGTCAGCGGCCAGCGGTGCGCGTGAAGGTTAATCCCACGGCGCTCGCTTCCTACGGTTTGAATCTCGAAGCCGTGCGCCTAGCCATCATTGGCGCCAATGCGAATAGCGCCAAAGGGGGGTTCGACGGGCTCAAGCAGTCTTCGACTATTGATGCCAACGATCAGTTAAAATCCCCAGCAGATTACGATAAAGTCGTGCTGGCCTACCGCAATGGTGCGCCGGTGCGCTTGAGCGATGTCGCCGAGACCTCGGACGGTGCGGAAAATGTCTACCTCTCCGCCTGGGCAGGGCACAATCCAGGCGGCCAGACCCCGGGGGTCATCCTTAATATCCAACGGCAGCCCGGCGCCAACGTCATCGCTGTCGTCGACCGGATCAAGGCCATCCTCCCCCAGTTGCAGTCGACGATGCCTGGAGCCGTCAAGGTGTCGGTGCTCACCGATCGCACCATTACCATTCGTGCCTCCGTCGATGACGTGCAGATGGAACTCCTCCTGTCCATCTTCCTGGTGGTCGCGGTCATCTTCGTCTTTCTTCGCAACGTCCCCGCGACGATCATTCCCGGAATCACGGTGCCTCTTTCCCTGGTGGGCACTTTCGGCGTCATCTACCTCTGTGGTTTTTCAATCAATAACCTGACCTTGATGGCGCTCACGATCGCGACCGGCTTCGTGGTGGATGATGCCATCGTGATGATTGAAAATATCTCCCGTTACATCGAAAAGGGAGAGACCCCGATGCAGGCAGCCTTGAAGGGCTCGGCAAATATCGGCTTCACGATTATCTCGCTGACCTTCTCGCTCATCGCCGTACTCATCCCGCTGCTCTTTATGGCGGATGTAGTCGGACGTCTTTTCCGCGAATTTGCGATTACTCTGGCAGTTTCCATTCTCATTTCAGCAGTCATTTCACTAACCCTGACGCCCATGATGTGTAGCCGCATGTTGCGCCATGAATCGGAGGCGCAGCAGGGCGCACTCGCTCGGCGTCTCGGGGCCTTCTTTGATGAAATCATTCGGCGGTATGGCATCGCCCTGCGTTGGGTGCTAGCGCGCCAGCGGGCCACGCTTTTGGTCGCCGCCGGCACGCTCTTTCTGACGGCAGCGCTCTACGTTTTTATCCCTAAGGGGTTCTTCCCCGTACAGGATACGGGCGTCATCCAAGGCGTGACGGAAGCCGGCCAGGATATTTCCTTCGCGGCCATGGCCGGGAAGCAGCAGCGGGTCGCGGATATCGTGCTGGCCGATCCGGATGTCGAAAGCCTCGCTTCCTTCATCGGCGTCGATGGCACGAACGCCACCGTTAATTCCGGCCGCATTGTCATCAACCTTCGCCCTCTGGATCAGCGTCAAGCCCGGGCCCCCGCCATCGCGGCTCGGATTCAAGCCAAGGTCGCGCAACTCGACGGCGTCACCCTCTACCTCCAGCCGGTGCAGGACATGACGGTGGATACGACCCTCACGCGTACCCAATACCAATTCCTCTTACAGAGCCCCAAGGCGGAGGATCTCACGACCTGGATCCCGCAGCTCATGGAGAAGATCAAAGGCCTACCGAAGGTGAAGGATGTGGCCACCGACCTGCAAACCAACGGCCGCCAGGTGTTCGTCGAGATTGACCGTGCCGCTGCAGGGCGCTACGGGATCAGCGTCGCGGATATCGATGCTGTGCTCTATGATGCGTTGGGTCAGCGGATCGTTTCCACCATCTTTACCCAATCCAATCAGTACCGCGTGATTCTCGAGGTGAAGCCTGAGTTCCGCGAAGGGGTCGGGGCTCTGGGCCGACTTTACGTCGCCACCTCCACGGGGGCGCAGGTGCCGCTGGGCAACGTCGCTAAATTCCATGAACAGCCTGCGCAGTTGGCTGTGACGAGGGTAGGTCAGTTTCCGTGTGCACGCATTTCTTTCAACCTCGCCCCTGGGGCGGCGCTGGGAGATGCCGTGAAGGCAATCAAGGGCACGGAAAAGGAGTTGGGTATGCCCGCTTCGATTGTCACCACTTTCCAGGGAGCCGCGGCGGCCTTTGAGGTGGCGCTGCGCAATGAACTCTGGCTGATCCTCGCGGCCATCGTGGTCATGTACATTGTGCTGGGCGTCCTGTACGAGAGTTTCATTCACCCCGTTACGATTCTCTCGACCTTGCCCTCGGCGGGCGTCGGGGCGCTCTTAGCTTTGCTAATCGCCCGGAGCGACCTCGACGTCATCGGGATCATCGGCATCATCTTGCTGATCGGCATCGTCAAGAAGAACGCAATCATGATGGTCGATTTCGCCCTCGATGCAGAACGCACCCAGGGGCTGCCGCCCGAAGAGGCGATTTATCAGGCGTGCCTATTGCGCTTCCGGCCCATCCTGATGACGACCATGGCGGCGTTACTCGGCGCCTTGCCGCTCATGCTTGGTTCCGGTATGGGTTCCGAAATGCGCCAACCCTTGGGGATTACAATGGTGGGCGGTCTCATCGTCAGCCAAGTCCTGACGCTTTTCACCACGCCAGTGATTTACCTCTGGTTTGGTCGCCTGAACCGGCGGCGAGTGCAGGTTGGGCAGGGTGAGGTCGCGCCATCTGTCCAGCCGTGAATATTTCCGCGTTCTTCATCCGTCGCCCTGTTGCGACGACGTTGCTGACGATCGCGATTGCTTTGTCTGGCTTGGCGGCGTTCCGTATCTTGCCGGTCTCGCCACTGCCGCAGGTAGACTTTCCCACCATCTCCGTCGGGGCGGCCATGCCGGGGGCCAGTCCTGAAGTCATGGCCGCCACGGTGGCGACGCCTCTCGAACGAGCGCTGGGACGCATCGCGGGCGTGACCGAGATCACCTCGAGCAGCACGCGTGGCAATACCAGCATTATCCTGCAGTTTGATTTATCCCGCGACATCAACGGCGCGGCCCGCGAGGTCCAATCCGCCATCAGCGCCGCGCGGAGCATGCTCCCCTCGGCGCTCACGACGAATCCGTATTATCGTAAACTGAACCCCGCGGACTCGCCGATCATGCTGATCGCGATCACCTCCGAAACTTATACGCGACCCGAGATTTACGATACCGCAACGACTTTACTCGCGCAGAAGATTGCCCAGATCGAAGGGGTGGGGGACGTCAGTGTGGGCGGAGGGGCCCTGCCCGCTGTCCGCGTCAACGTGAACCCCGCACAGCTAGGTTCTTATGGGGTCTCGCTCGAAGATGTGCGTAAGACCATTGTCGCCACGAACGTCAATTCCCCGAAGGGCTTCGTCGAATCCGCGGGCCATCGGTGGCAAGTAGTCGCCAATGATCAGGCCTTAAAGGCACACGACTACCTGCCGTTGGTCATTAGCTACCGCGGCGGCACTCCGGTGATGATCTCAGATGTGGCGACCGTGACGGACTCGGTCGAAGATGTGCGTAACGCCGGCATCATGAACGGAAAACCCGCGGTTATCATCGTCGTGACACGCCAACCAGGGGCTAATATCATCGAAACCGTCGACCGGATTAAGGCGCAGATCCCGGCGTTGCAGGCACAGATGCCCGTGGGCATGGTGATGGCTTCTGCCATTGATCGTTCGGTGACCATCCGGAGCTCACTGCGTGAAGTTGAGCGTTCGCTCATCCTCTCGGTCGTGCTGGTCACCCTGGTGGTCTTTCTTTTCCTCCGTGATATCCGCGTCACTTTGATTCCAGCGGTGGTGGTGCCAGTCTCGATTCTCGGAACTTTCGGGATCATGGCCTTGGCTGGCTTTTCGGTGAATAACCTGACCCTCATGGCGTTGACGGTCGCCACGGGCTTCGTGGTGGACGATGCGATTGTGGTGTTGGAGAATATTTCCCGCCACATGGAGGCGGGGATGCCCCGCCGCGAGGCTGCCCTACAGGGTGCCAAGGAGGTCGGTTTTACGGTCATCTCCATCAGTATTTCCCTGGTGGCGGTCTTTATCCCGATTCTGCTCATGGGTGGCTTGGTCGGACGGCTCTTTCGCGAATTCGCGATCACGCTTTCGGCCGCGATTGTGGTTTCCTTGTTCGTCTCGCTGAGCACTACGCCGATGATGTGCTCACGCCTACTCCGGAAGCAGATCGCTGATATCAAGCCAAGCTATGTGGACCGGTTCTTTGGTTGGTTGCTGGCTGGCTATCGTCGGACTTTGCGTTGGGTGCTCGACCATAGTTTTGTCGTGCTGGTGGCCTTGGCGGCCACGGTGGCCCTTAACGTCATCTTGTACACGACGATTCCTAGAGGGTTCTTCCCCCAGCAGGATACGGGTTTCTTGATGGGGAATATCGACGCCGACCAAAGCATCTCTTTCAGCCAGATGCAGGAGAAGATGACAAAAATGGCTGAGATTGTGCACTCCGATCCATCCGTGTCAGCGATCAGCGCTTCCATCGGAGGGGGCCGCGGTGGTCCGATTAATTCGGCTCGGCTTTACATTCTCCTCAAGCCGTTGTCCGAGCGCGACGACTCGGCTGAACAGGTCATCACTCGCTTGCGTCGGAAAACTACCCGGATCACAGGGGCCCGGATGATTCTTGGGTCCCGGCAGGATATCAACATCGGCGGCCGACAGAGTGCGGCAACCTACCAATACACCGTACAGTCGGATGACCTCGCGCTCCTCAATGAGTGGGTGCCGAAGATCCAGGCCGCGATGGCTACGTTGCCCGAACTCACGGACGTCAATACCGACTCACAAAACCACGGCCTGCAGACTTTTGTAACCTACGACCGGGATAAAATGTCAGCCCTCGGCGTGACGGTCGATTTGGCTAATCGGACGCTTTACGACGCCTTCGGCCAAGAATCCGTCTCGGTCCTTTTCAAGTCACTTAATCAGTATCGGGTTATCATGGAGGTGAATTCGGAGCGCACGATGAGCCCGGAGGCGTTAAAGGATATTTTCGTGGTGACCGCGGCGGGTAAGCGGGTCCCGCTGGCAACCTTTGCGCGCTTTGAGCCGGCTAACGCCCCGCTGAGCGTCAATCACCAGGCTCAATTCGTGGCGACGACAATTTCCTTCAACCTCGCTCCAGGGAAGATGCTCAATGATGCGGATGCGGGCATACGCGGCGCCTTGAGCGAGCTCGGCGTACCCACGACGGTGCAAGGCGGATTTCAGGGCACCGCGAAGATGTTCCAAGAGTCTCTGAATAATCAGACTTACTTGATTCTGGCCGCCATCCTCGCGATGTATGTCATCCTTGGAATTCTTTACGAAAGCTACATTCACCCGATTACGATTCTCTCCACCTTGCCTTCCGCCGGCATTGGGGCCCTTGTCGCCTTGATGGTCATGGATATGGAATTTAGCATCATCGCGCTCATTGGCGTCCTCCTCTTGATCGGTATCGTGAAGAAGAACGCCATCATGATGATCGACTTCGCCATCGATGCGGAACGGACCCGGGGTCTCCCTGCCGCGGAGGCTATCTATGACGCCTGTCAGTTGCGTTTCCGGCCGATTATGATGACGACCATGGCAGCGCTCTTTGGTGCGCTCCCGTTGGCCATTGGCTTTGGGGAGGGCTCAGAATTGCGGCGTCCATTGGGCGTTGCCATCGTGGGAGGATTACTCGTCAGCCAGGCACTGACCCTTTATACCACTCCCGTCATTTATTTGTATTTTGACCGTTTACGCCAATGGACTAAGCGCCGCCGGGCTTCGGCTGTGTCATTGCCTTCCGTCGCCAACTAAACTTGTCTCCCCTCGCTCCCATGAACCTTAACGCCACCGCCCTTACTGCCCGTCTGCTGGGTGTTGCGCTGTTGTTAAGCGTGCCTGCCTGTACGGTCGGCCCCGATTATGTCCGTCCAGAGATACCTGCTTCAGCTGCTTTCCGTGAGTTGACCGGTCCCTACAAAGGGTCGCCCAGTCTGGCGGCCAATTGGTGGTCGGTTTTTCAGGATGGGGAACTGAATGGTTTAGAGGCCGCCGCCGTGAAGGCCAATCTCGACCTCCGGGCGGCGCTTGCCCGTGTCGGGCAGGCGCGCGCCCTCAGCGACATTGCGAATGCTGGATTCTGGCCGGCGCTGAGTGCGAACCCCTCGCTGACCCGAAACCGCAGCTCGGATACGATTGCGCCGCCCAGCCGGACGCAGACCAGTTACGCCGTACCTTTAGAATTGAGCTATGAGCTCGATGTTTGGGGCCGCGTACGTCGCTTGAGCGAATCTGCGGACGAAGCCACGAAATTCTCCGCGAGTGAATTCGCCGTCGTCCTGCAGACCGTCGAAGCCAACGTCGCTCAGAATTACTTTAATCTCCGGGGTCTGGACACACAGGCGGCGATGCTCACGAAAAGCTTGGAGTTGTATCAGCATCAGGTCGAGCTGGTCAGCAAGCAGGTCAAGGCCGGCTTGGTCCCTAAGACTGATCTCTTGCAGGCGATGACCCAAGTTGAGGCCACCACGGGCCAGTTGAGTGAAGTCCAGCGCCAGCGCATCAACATCGAGCACGCCTTGGCGGTGCTGACGGGTCGGACACCTTCCGAATTATCGATTCCAGCGAAGCCTTTGACCACCGTCGTCCCGCTTGTGCCTGCAGGCTTGCCCTCCGAACTGCTTGGCCGTCGACCCGATGTCGCTGCCGCCGAGCACCAACTCATCGCCGCCAATGCCGATATCGGTCAGGCGAAGGCTAACTACTACCCTCGGCTGACGCTGACTGGGTCCGCCGGTTTCTCGACCATCGATGCCTCCAAGGTTGTGAGCTGGGAGAGTCGCGTTTGGTCGATTGGCCCCAGCCTTAATATCCCGCTCTTTCAGGGAGGTAAATTGGATGCCTCGTTGGAGGGGGCCAAGCAGCGCTATGAAGAATCGCTGGCCGGCTATCGCACCTCGGTGCTCAATGCTTTTCGCGAGACGGAGGATATCCTCAATGACCTCAGCAATCGCGCCGGCGCGGCCGAATCGCAGGCCCGCATGGTGGCTTCAGCTCGGGAAACCGCCCGCCTCGTCGAGATGCAATACCGGAGCGGCCTGACGCCTTATTATCAGCTCATGGATGCACAGCGCACCTTGTTATCTGCGGAACTAGCGGCCGCCCAGATTCAGAACCTTCGCCTGAACTCCACGGTGTCGTTGGTCAAGGCAATCGGTGGTGGCTGGAGTGCGGACGATCAGCCGAAATTGGAAGCGAAGTAAGGTCACCGTCAGGGCGCGGCCTCATCCCACGATCTTACACTGGATCGAGATATCTTCGTGATGCTGATAGATTGCACACAGGCGGTGGTAGCCGTCCGCGATGACGACTCGCCCGTGTTGTTGACTACGTACGAGCAGGATGGGGGAGAGGAGGATGCCCTTGCGAATTTTCTTCTGATCCTTTTTCACGTGGGAGTTACTCACTCCCAGGAGGGATAGCTGCGAGGCTCGGAAGATGTCCTTGGCTTTGAATTGGGAAATCTTGGCTTTGCGGAGTTTGGCGACGAGTGCGGCTGCTTCTTTTTCTGGATAGAGCAGGGAGAGGTAGGAGAGTGCCGCGGGATAGTTCTTATCCTCGGGCTTCGGGAGCCAGGCGATTTCGGGAGGGGATTTAGCCATAAGATTATTTCTTGAAGCGTCGTTCACCTTTTTTCTCTGGAGTCACGGCGGGGGTGGCGGCGCCGGGCTCGTCACCGTCGACGAAGCGAGCGAGGGTCAGGGAGGTTTCGGAGACTTTGAGGGCGTTGAGGTCCGTTTTGGCCTTAGCCTGATTTTCGGGGGAGAAGTTTCCTTTACCTACGACGAGTACGACGTCCGCCCCTCGGGAGTTCTGGAAGGCGATGACCGTAAGATGGCTGGCGCCAAATTTCGCTAGTTGGGGAAAGGCCGCCGCGAGTTGGCGCGCGCGGGCGGGGATGACAATCGCCTCGGAGCTTTGGCCGTCATCGCTAAAAGCTTCCTTGAGGGCATCGTTATAGGATTCCACGGCGTCTTTTCGGCTAAGCGGGATGATGTCCACGTTACAGTCGGACTCCTTCGCGAGCTGACCAGCCATTAGGGCAAGTCGCCCAATGGGCAGGGCGGGCAGGGGTGGGTTGGCGGGGATTTCTTTGGCGTCTTTAAAGGCCAGCACATCGAAGGAACCTTCAACTCCCGCCCGGCCCAGGCTGGCGGCTTCAAGTTTGCTCATGGTGGCGGGAGTCATCGCACCGATGGCTACCAGCCTGACGAATTCCGTTTCACCGCCCCCGTCATGGTACAGCGCGATGATGTGGGTAGCTCCGGCAACCCGGAAGTCGTTCAGGTGGGCAATGGCGTTGAGGGCCGATGCCGAGAGCTTGGTTTCGGATCTGGCCGTATCATCTTGGAAAAACCCTTGGAGGTATTGGGTGAGGATTTTGCCGGCGTTGGCGTTGCTGAGCGGGATGAGGCCGATGGTGGAGCCGCCGTCGAGAATCGCCTCCGAAGCTTCGGCGGATTCCGTGATGCCATCTAAGATGCTCGGCTTCGCGGCGATAGCTGGGGTGTCGGCAGCTTGGAGCGAAAGCACGGCGAGTAAGAGTGGCAATGACCTGAGCATGGGAGGAGCATAGCCGCCAGCCACCCTCGCTCCACCCCTAAAGTATAAAGAAGATATCAGTAACCCGGGGCTTATTTCGCCTTCGGCTTGGGCTGCTCGGCTAACATCACCGTCACTTCTGGGGTCGATTCATTACGTCCAGTGAACGCATTATAAGCCTTCTGAAAGGTTGCGGCATCGCGGACATCGCCTTCCGCGATGAGCCACTGGTAGTGAAGATTGAAGGGAGCCTCGGAGCTGGCCGCGCCTTTCGGGAAGGCACCGAAGCGACCATAATCACGGTAGGCTGAGAAAGCGGTGTCCTTCGGGTTGTCCGGATGGTTCAGCAGGAGTGCCGTGAACGTCTTACCCTCGATCGTGAAGACTTCGGCCACCCAGGTCAGGTCTTTCACCTTATGGATGAGGGTGGCTTTGCCGGGATAGATGTAGGTCGTTTTGGCGCCCTCGATTTTCTCCGACGGGCGGAACTGAGCGCCAGCGTGTTCGGGGTCGCCGTCGATCTTAGCTTCGCCGTGGTCAGGCTTGAGGGTGCTCGACATCTCGATGCCGAAGTAGAACGGGGCGGCCGGATGGCTGAATTTGAAGGTGCGTGCTTCCGTCAGGATGGGCTTGGCCGCGGCGGTTTCGCCCTGCCAATCAATCGAAGCAACGAATCCGTCAGTGGTCGGGTTGATGGCGGTCACGACTTGGTCGCCGCCTTTCATGTGCCAGCGGTCGTACGACTTTCCGTCGAGGGTGATTTTCATGAACCCGAGCATAATGCCGCGGTGGTGCGTGAACTCGAAGCCCGGACCCTTGGTGAGGCGAAGGGCGCCGCTGGGGTCGAAGAGGTGCAGGTAGGGCTTGTAGGTCTCGAGACGTTTGGCGGGTGTGCTGACATCGTGGGCCATCATAAAGCGCGCGACGACTTTGCCGTCTTGGGCGACATCGACGTTCTCATGGGGAGTTACCTTGATGTCGGCGGCGGTCGCGGCTGCGGTGGCGAAGGCCAGTAGGACAGGGAGGAAGGCGGCGAGGGGCTTCATGGGATTGGGCTTATGGTGGGGCCATGCCGAGCGATGACAGCAAAAACCTTTCAAGTAATGGCAGTAGGCACTAGACATCCTGCGTACTGAGCCGCTAAATCACTTAATCCTATGGCCGATTATCAACGTAATCTCTCAAAGGAAATCGCTGGTTATTTCTTAGTAGTCCTCTGTGCTTTGCCGATTCGGTTCTGGATTGTGATAACCATGGAGGAGCAGGGTGGCTTCGGGGCTTTCTTGGCTGGCCGCTCGTACGGGTTTATTACCATCGGTCTTATCTCAGCAGTCTTCGTGTCCAAGTTGAGACTGCGTACCAAGTTGGCGCTCACCTTCCTCTTTGTGGCGATTTGAGGGTTAGGCAAATTGGGTAGGGTCGCCACTACGTGGCGACCTAGCTAGGTCAGCACGCGGTGCTGACCCTACCTCGATCAAGGGTTGTCAGAGTGTTTGTTAGAGTCCGCGTAAAGGGCTGCCTTTAAACCGAGAATCTCTCGGTTATTCGGCTTAGTTCTAGCTGGCGGAGAGGGAGGGATTGGCTGGCCTTTGGCCATCGCAAGCGACGCCCTTCGGGCGGCCCATCTCCGCGAGGACAGGCCTCGCTCCGTCGAACCCGGGTTCTCATCTCTCCGGCAGACTGATGCGTGGCTTAAAGGCTTACCGGGAAGGTAGGACTATCGGCTTAGTTCTAGCTGGCGGAGAGGGAGGGATTCGAACCCTCGGTACCTTGCGGTACACTGCATTTCCAATGCAGCGCGATCGACCACTCTGCCACCTCTCCTTTGTTGCCGGCTAGAAGGTGCATCAAAG